>Ga0114959_10001925_pt1 | contig 17642 bp, 30 predicted proteins | sample C_130625_EF_Meta_FD_87317 | JGI IMG/M metagenome (GOLD analysis project Ga0114959, IMG submission 87317) | Freshwater microbial communities from Lake Croche, Canada to study carbon cycling - C_130625_EF_MetaG | ecosystem: Environmental > Aquatic > Freshwater > Lake | place: Lake Croche, Canada...
GTTTGAATATGTTATTGGCAATTCTTGAACGCAGATGCGGTTTTAGATTAGCCATGAAAGACGTGTTCTTGAACATTGCTGGTGGCTTCCGCACAGAAGACCCTGCAATAGACTTGGCAGTTATTTGCGCCATACTATCATCTAACGAAGATATTCCTATCAACCCTAAAATTTGCTTTGCTGGCGAAGTTGGTTTAAGCGGTGAAATTCGTCCTTCGCAAAAGATTGACATCAAAATAAACGAAGCTGCAAAAATTGGTTTCGAAAAAATCATCATCTCTAAATACCATTCTAAACTTCAAAAAAACAGCGGTATAGAAGTTTGCCCAGTAGGTAATTTAACTGATATGTTGTCGTTGGTTTTTGGTTAAGTATATTTTTTTCGATTTTTTTTGTTTGGAGCATTTTTTTTGTTTTGGAAATTTCTAGTCTCTCTGAATTTGGAATTAGAAACTTAAAATTCAAAATATTATAACTAACCAACTGATATCCAACCTAAAAAAAAAGTACATAACCCTTTGTAATTAAAATAATGTTTTTACATTTGCAACCCCTAAAAAAGCGGGGATACGTTTAATTTTTATAAAAAGAAGTATATTTAAAATGCCTACAATCCAGCAATTAGTAAGAAAAGGACGCGAAAAACTTATCAATAAAAGTAAGTCTGCAGCCTTAGATTCATGCCCACAACGTCGTGGTGTTTGTACTCGTGTTTACACCACTACTCCAAAAAAGCCTAATTCGGCAATGCGTAAAGTAGCGCGTGTGCGTTTAACAAACTCAACTGAGGTAACAGCTTATATCCCAGGAGAAGGTCACAACTTACAAGAACACTCTATTGTTCTTATCCGTGGCGGAAGGGTAAAAGATTTACCAGGTGTACGTTATCATATTGTGCGTGGTGCATTAGATACTTCTGGTGTTGATGGTCGTAAACAACGTCGTTCAAAATACGGAGCTAAACGTCCTAAACCAGGACAAGTAGCACCAGCAGCAGGCGCAAAAAAGAAAAAATAATTAAGAATATATAATTCGTACTCAACATGAGAAAGTCGAAACCGAAAAAAAGAATTACCTTACCTGACCCTAAATTTAACGACGTTTTAGTAACACGTTTCGTAAATAATTTAATGTATGATGGAAAAAAGAGTACAGCGTACGAAATTTTCTATGATGCTATTGATGTTGTAGCACAACGTACTGGCGAAGATGGATTAGAAGTTTTCAAAAAGGGCTTAGCTAATATCTCTCCAGGAGTTGAAGTTAAAAGCCGTCGTGTAGGTGGTGCAACTTTCCAAATTCCAATGGAAGTTCGTCCTGAGCGTAAAATTGCTGTAGGAATTCGTTGGATGATTACTTATTCTCGTAAGCGTAACGAAAAATCAATGGCTCTTAAATTAGCTGGCGAAATTGTTGCTGCTTCTAAAGAAGAAGGTGCAGCGCACAAAAAGAAAGAAGATACTCACCGTATGGCTGAAGCTAACAAAGCTTTCTCACACTTCAGATTTTAATTAAACTTAGAAAACAAGCAAATGTCAGATTTAAGATATACACGTAACATTGGTATTGCTGCTCACATTGATGCAGGAAAAACTACTACAACTGAACGTATATTATATTACACAGGTGTAAACCACAAAATTGGTGAGGTTCATGATGGAGCTGCTACTATGGACTGGATGGTTCAAGAGCAAGAAAGAGGTATCACAATTACTTCTGCTGCCACGTCATGTTCATGGAAATACCGTGACCAAGATTACAAAATTAACATCATTGATACACCAGGTCACGTTGACTTTACAGTTGAAGTAAACCGTTCATTGCGTGTATTGGATGGTTTGGTATTCTTATTTTCTGCTGTTGATGGCGTTGAGCCACAATCAGAAACTAACTGGAGACTTGCAAATAACTATAACGTTACCCGTTTAGGTTTCGTTAATAAAATGGACCGTGCTGGTGCTGACTTTTTAAATGTTGTAAAACAAGTTAAAGAAGTATTGGGTGGTAATCCACTTCCATTACAATTACCTATTGGTGCCGAAGAAACTTTTACTGGAGTAGTTGACTTAGTTAATTTTAAAGGTATCGAGTGGAATGAAAGCGATAAAGGAATGACTTTTAAAGAAGTTCCAATTCCTGCAGCAATGTTAGAAGAAGCTACTGAGTGGAGAGTAAAGTTACTTGAAGCTTGTGCTGAATTCGACGATAATTTAATGGTTAAGTATTTCGACGATCCAACAACTATTACGGAAGACGAAATGTTAACTGCTTTACGTGCGGCTTGTGTTGCTAATAAAGTAGTTCCAATGTTATGTGGTTCAGCTTTCAAAAACAAAGGTGTTCAAACCATGTTGGATTATGTGATGGCTTTAATGCCTTCACCAATGGATAAACCAGAAACAAAAGGTACTCACCCTGATACAGGTGCTGAAATTTCACGCCGTCCAGATGTGAAAGAACCATTTACAGCATTAGCATTTAAAATTGCTACTGACCCTTTTGTTGGTCGTTTATGTTTCTTCCGTGTATATTCTGGTCGTTTAGATGCTGGTTCTTATGTATTAAACACTCGTAGCGGAAACAAAGAACGTATTTCTCGTATCTTTCAAATGCACGCAAATAAACAAAATTCAATTGAATTTATCGAAGCTGGAGATATTGGTGCCGCAGTAGGTTTTAAAGATATTAGAACTGGAGATACTCTTTGCGATGAAAAAAATCCAATTGTATTAGAAGCAATGAATTTCCCTGAGCCTGTAATTGGTGTAGCAATCGAGCCTAAAACTCAAGCTGACTTAGATAGATTAGGTGTGTCATTAAATAAATTAGCCGAAGAAGATCCTACGTTCCGTGTAAAAACTGACGAAGATTCAGGACAAACAATCATCAGTGGAATGGGTGAGTTACACCTTGAAATCATTGTTGACCGTTTACGTCGTGAGTTTAAAGTAGAAGTTAATCAAGGACAACCTCAAGTAGCTTATAAGGAAACTATTTCTGGAGAAGTTGCTCACCGTGAAGTTTACAAAAAACAAACTGGTGGTCGTGGTAAATTTGCCGATATTCAAGTTGTTATTGGTAAAGTAGATGATGATTTTGAAATTACAGACAAAAACGGTGGTTTACAGTTTGTAAATGATGTTTCTGGTGGTAACATTCCCCGTGAATATATTCCTTCGGTTGAAAAAGGTTTCAAATCTGCAATGGTAAATGGTGTATTAGCTGGTTACCCAATGGATAGCTTAAAGGTTACTTTAAAAGATGGTTCATATCATGCTGTCGATTCAGATTCATTATCATTCGAAATTTGTGCACGTTCTGCTTTCCGTGAGGCATTGCCAAAAGCAAGACCAATTTTATTGGAGCCAATCATGAAAATTGAAGTTGTTACTCCTGACCAAAACATGGGTGATGTAGTAGGCGACTTAAACAAACGCCGTGGACAATTAGAAGGAATGGATTCAAAAGGTACTTCACAAGTTGTAAAAGCAAAGGTTCCACTTTCAGAAATGTTTGGATATGTTACAACGCTACGTACAATTACTTCAGGTCGTGCATCTTCATCAATGGAATTTTCACATTATGCCGAAGCGCCACGTAACGTAACAGATGAAGTAGTAGCAAAAGCAAAAGGTAAAACAGAAAAAGTATAATAATAGTTCTTTTATAAATCCGTTCTTTATAAATATAGATGAGTCAGAAAATTCGCATTAAGTTAAAGTCGTACGACCACAATTTGGTTGACAAATCGGCTGAGAAAATTGTAAAAACAGTAAAATCTACTGGTGCAGTGGTTAATGGTCCAATTCCATTGCCAACAAACAAAAAGATTTTCACAGTATTGCGTAGCCCGCACGTTAACAAAAAAGCTAGAGAGCAATTTCAATTGTGTTCTTACAAGCGCTTGTTAGATATCTATAGTTCAACATCTAAAACTGTTGATGCTTTGATGAAGTTAGAGTTACCAAGTGGTGTTGAAGTAGAAATAAAAGTTTAGTTAATTTAATTAATAACACATCGTTCCCTCAATAATCCTATTGAGGTTAGGGATGAAAAAGTCAAGAAAATGGCAGGTATAATAGGAAAAAAAGTTGGTATGACCAGTATTTACAGTGCAGAAGGAAAATCAATTCCTTGTACAGTAATTGAAGCTGGACCTTGCGTTGTAACACAAGTTAAGACCGTTGAAACAGACGGCTACAATGCTGTTCAAGTAGGATTTGAAGAGAAAAAAGAAAAACACACTCCAAAAGCGTTGCAAGGTCATTTTAAAAAGGCTGGTACAACGCCAAAACGTAAGTTGATGGAGTTTTCTTATGATGATGCAAAAAAATTAGGTGACGTAGTTACTGTTGAAACATTTGCTGAAGGAGAATTTGTTGATGTTATCGGCACTTCAAAAGGTAAAGGTTTTCAAGGAGTTGTAAAACGTCATGGTTTTGCTGGTGTTGGTGGTCAAACACATGGTCAACACAATCGTTTGCGTGCACCAGGTTCGTTAGGAGCTTCATCATGGCCTTCACGTGTATTCAAAGGAATGCGCATGGCTGGTCGTATGGGTGGCGATAGGGTAAAAGTACAAAACCTTGAATTGGTTAAAATCTTTGCTGACAAAAACCTAATAGTAGTTAAAGGCTCTATCCCTGGAGCTAAAGGTTCATATATAATTGTAGAAAAATAAGAACATGGAATTAGCAGTATATAATACAAAAGGGGAATCAACCTCTAAAAAAGTAAGTTTAAGTTCTGATATTTTCGGTATCGAACCTAACGACCATGCAATTTATTTAGATGTAAAACTTATCATGGCTAACAAACGCCAAGGTACACACAAATCTAAAGAACGTAATGAAGTGGCATATTCAACACGTAAATTAAAACGTCAGAAAGGTACTGGTGGTGCGCGTGCAGGTAGCCGTAAATCAGGTACTATGATTGGTGGAGGTAGAATGTTCGGACCACGCCCACGTAATTACGGTTTCAAATTAAATAAGAAAGTGAAAGACCTTGCACGTAAATCTGCTTTGTCATACAAAGCAAAAGAAAGCGCAATAACTATGCTTGAAGATTTCAGTTTCGATACTCCGAAAACCAAGAATTATATTGGTTTGATGAAAAATTTGAAATTAAATGAGAAAAAAACACTCTTAGTAGTTGTAGAATCAAATAAAAGTGTATATTTGTCGTCCCGAAATTTGAGCAACACTAAAGTCGTAAATGCTTCTGATGTAAATACTTACGACATATTAAATGCTAATAATTTGGTTTTAACTGAAGGTTCAGTTAAAATAATTGAAAGTCTATTAAACTAATATTTTAGGTAAAAGAGATGAATAATGTTTTAATAAAGCCAGTAATTACTGAGAAACAATCAAAGGTTACTGAAAAATTTCCAAACCGATATGGTTTTATAGTTGCAAAGTCGGCTAACAAGTTGATGATTAAAAGTGAGGTTGAAAAAATGTACGGCGTAACAGTTGAACGTGTAAACACTCACAACTATATAGGGAAATTGAAGACCCGTAATACAACCAAAGGTGTTGTGCAAGGTATTCAAGGAAGAAACAAAAGAGCGGTTGTATTTTTGAAAGATGGTGATGCCATTGATTTATACAATCACATATAATATACATAATTAGGTTTTAAAAATATAGCTGAAACTCCAATCAGCTGATAATATAAAAATGGGATTAAAGAAATTAAAGCCGTTAACGCCTTCGCAGCGTCACAAGCTTATTAGTAATTTTGAGGAGATTACCTCAAACGAACCAGAGAAATCATTAATGGTTCCTATAAAAAAGTCGGGTGGTCGTAACCAATCTGGTAAGATGACTATGCGTTACATTGGTGGCGGACACAAGCGCATGTACCGTATCATTGACTTTAAACGTGACAAGGACGGGATTCCTGCAATAGTTCATTCTATTGAGTATGATCCAAATCGTTCTGCACGTATTGCATTATTGTTTTACACTGATGGTGAAAAACGTTACATCATTGCACCACACGGATTAAAAGTTGGTCAGACAATTAATTCAGGAAAGAATGTAGCTCCAGAAGTAGGTAATGCTTTATTCCTTTCAGATATTCCTCTAGGAACAATAATTCACAATATTGAATTGCGTCCGCAACAAGGCGGTATCATGGCACGTAGTGCTGGTAACTATGCACAATTGTTGGCACGTGATGGAAAGTACGCAACTCTAAGAATGCCATCTGGCGAAACAAGGATGATTTTAGTAACTTGTAAAGCTACTATCGGTTCTTGTTCAAATCCTGACCACAATCAAGAAGTATCTGGTAAAGCAGGAAGAAGTCGCTGGCAAGGTCGTCGTCCTCGTACGCGTCCAGTAGTAATGAATCCTGTTGATCACCCAATGGGTGGAGGTGAAGGTCGTGCTTCAGGTGGACACCCACGTTCGCGCAATGGTATTCCAGCTAAAGGATACAAAACCAGAGCACCGAAGAAGGCTTCAAGTAAATATATAATCGAAGGTCGTAAAAAATAATAAGTATTAGTTAAGAAATGGCAAGATCATTAAAAAAAGGTCCTTTTGTTGATTGGAAACTTGAGAAGAAAGTTTCAACAATGGTTGCTTCAGGAAAGAAAGTTGCAATTAAAACTTGGTCAAGAAAATCAATGATAATTCCTGATTGGGTTGGACAAACAATTGCAGTTCACAACGGAAATAAATTTATTCCTGTATATATGACAGAAAACATGGTAGGGCATAAGCTAGGTGAATTTTCACCTACTCGTAACTTCCGTGGTCATGCAGGTGCTAAAGATAAAGGTAAAAAATAACTCATAAATAAAAAATGGGCGTTAGAAAAAGAACAGCAGCCGACGAAAGAAAGCTAGCACAGAAAACAGAATTCATTGCAAAGTTGACTAATTGTCCAACTTCTCCTCGTAAGATGCGTTTATTAGCAGACTTAATTCGTGGTATGGAAGTGGAGAAAGCTTTAAACATATTGAAATTCAATACCAAGGAGGCTTCAGGAAGATTACACAAACTTGTGTTAAGTGGCATGGCTAACTGGCAAGCAAAGAATGAAGGAAAACGTATTGAGGAAGCTGATTTATATATCAAAACAATTTTTGTTGATAGTGGATTTCAGTTAAAGCGTCTTCGCACTGCTCCTCAAGGACGTGGTAACAGAATTCGTAAGCGTTCAAACCACGTTACATTAATTTTAGATTCAAAAGTAAATTCTTAATTAGCACAAAATAAATAATGGGACAAAAAGCTAATCCGATAAGCAATAGGTTAGGTATCATTAGAGGTTGGGACTCAAATTGGTATGGTGGAAATAATTACGCCGATAAATTAGTTGAAGATTTTAACATCAGAAAATATTTGATGGCACGTCTTGCTAAAGGCAGTATTTCTAAAATAGTGATTGAGCGTACCATGAAGCTAATTACTGTTACTATTAATACCTCACGTCCAGGTACTGTAATTGGTAAGGCTGGTAAAGAGGTTGATAAGTTGAAAGAGGAGTTAAAGAAGATTACTAAAAAGGAAGTTCAAATAAATATTTTTGAAATTAAACGTCCTGAAATTGATGCAGTATTAGTTGCTGATTCAATAGCACGTCAAATTGAAGGTAGAATTTCTTACCGTCGTGCAACTAAAACAAGTATTGCTTCGGCAATGCGTATGGGTGCTGAAGGAATTAAAGTATCAATTGGTGGTCGTTTAAACGGTGCTGAAATGGCGCGTACAGAACACTATAAAGAAGGGCGTACACCTTTGCACACTTTCCGCGCTGACATTGATTATGCTAATGCTGAGGCTCATACAACTTATGGCCGTTTAGGTATAAAAGTATGGATTTGTAAAGGTGAAGTTTATGGAAAACGTGATTTATCTCCAAACATTGGCTACGCTACAGCAAACCAAATGGGGGCTGGCAACGAAAGAAGCGGTGGTAGAGATGACCGTGGACCAAGAGGTGGTGGACGTGATGACCGTGGACCACGTGGTGGCGGACAAGGTAAACCACAACAAAGAAGAACTAATAAGTAATAGTAAAAATAATATAACGTATTATTTAATAAAATAGAGAATCATGTTACAACCGAAAAGAACGAAGTATAGGAAAATGCATAAGATGAAAATGAAAGGCAATGCCAATCGTGGAAATCAAATTGCATTCGGTTCATTCGCTATAAAAGCAGAAACAGGGGTTTGGATTACAAGCCGCCAGTTAGAGGCTGCCCGTGTTGCAGTAACGCGTTTTATGAAACGTGAGGGTCAAGTTTGGATTCGTATTTTTCCTGACAAGCCAATTACCAAAAAACCTGCAGAGGTTCGTATGGGTAAAGGTAAAGGTGCTCCAGAATATTGGGTAGCGGTAGTTAAACCTGGATGTATTATTTTTGAAGCTGATGGTGTACCATTGGAAACAGCTAAAGAGGCATTACGTTTGGCTGCACAGAAGTTGCCAGTAGTTACTAAGTTTATTGTTCGTAGAGATTACGCTCCTGATGCAGCTTAATTTTATATAAATTAGAAGATGAAAAAAGAAAAATTAAATGTAGCTGAATTCTCTTTAGAAGAATTAAATGCAAAGATTGTCAGTGAAAATGCTGCAGTTACAAAAATGAAATTGAATCATGCAATATCGCCGATGGAAAACCCAATGGTTATTCGCGAAACACGTAAAGTGGTTGCACGTCTCAAAACTGAATTAACAAAACGTAAAAATCAAAATTAATTCTCCAAAAAAATGGAAGAAAGAAATTTCAGAAAAGAAAGAACAGGTGTTGTTTCTAGCAATAAAATGCAAAAATCAATAGTTGTTAAAGTAGAACGTAAAGTGAAGCATGCCAAATATGGTAAGTTCTTGAAGTTAACTTCAAAATTTGTTGCTCATGACGAAAAAAATGAATGTAACATTGGTGACACTGTTCGCATCATGGAAACTCGTCCTTTGAGTAAAAGCAAAAACTGGCGTTTAGTAGAAATTGTTGAACGTGCTAAATAATTAAGTATTTATATACTCAGTTCAATACTAAAAATAAAGAGAAATGATACAGCAAGAATCAAGATTAGCAGTAGCAGATAACAGCGGAGCAAAAGAAGTTTTGTGCATCAGAGTTTTGGGTGGCACAAAAAGACGTTATGCTTCAATAGGAGACAAAATTGTAGTTTCTATCAAACATGCATTACCTTCTGGAAATGCAAAGAAAGGAACGGTTTCTAAAGCTGTAGTAGTTCGTACAAGTAAAGAAATTCGTCGTGCCGATGGTTCATATATTCGTTTTGATGACAATGCGGTAGTGTTGTTAAATAACCAAGATGAAATTAAAGGTACTCGTATTTTTGGCCCTGTTGCACGTGAATTACGTGAAAAGCAGTTTATGAAAATTGTTTCATTAGCACCAGAGGTGTTGTAATATTTAAAATATTAAGATGTCAGTTAAATTAAAAATAAAAAAGGGAGATACTGTTATAGTTATTTCCGGAGAGTCTAAAGGTAAATCAGGCAAAATTGTAGAGGTTGATAAAGATAAAGGCCGTGCAGTTGTTGAAGGTGTTAATTTAGTTAAGAAGCACTCAAAGCCTAATTCTAAATATCCTCAAGGTGGTATTGTAGAAATTGCTGCTCCAATTCATTTATCAAACTTAAAGTTCTCTGATTCGGGTAAAGCTACCCGTATTGGTAGAAGAGTAGAAGATGATAAAGTAGTTCGTTATTCAAAAAAATCTAGTAACACCATAAAATAAATATAAAAATGGCCGGTTATAACGCTCGCTTAAAAGCGAAATATAAAGAAGAAATTATTGCTGCAATGCAGAAGGAATTTCAATATAAAAGTCCTATGCAGGTTCCACGTCTTAAAAAGATTTGTTTGAACCAAGGTTTAGGAATTGCAGTTACAGATAAGAAATTAGTGGACGTTGCTATTCAAGAAATGTCAACAATTGCTGGTCAAAAAGCGGTAGCTACTAAATCTAAGAAAGATATCTCAAATTTCAAATTGAGAAAAGGTATGCCAATTGGTGTTCGTGTAACATTACGTGGCGACCAAATGTACGAGTTTTTGGACAGATTAATTTCTGTATCATTGCCTCGTATTCGTGACTTCCGTGGAATTAATGATAAGGCTTTTGATGGAAAAGGTAATTACACGTTAGGTGTTACTGAACAAATCATCTTCCCAGAAATCTCAATTGACAAAGTTAATAAGATATTAGGTATGGATATTACTTTTGTAACTTCTGCACCTTCTGATGCCGAAGCATTTGCTTTATTAAAACAGTTCGGACTTCCATTCAAAAAATAATTAATACTAAAAGAAGAAATGGCAAAAGAATCAATGAAAGCTAGGGAAGTTAAAAGAGCTAAACTAGTAAATCAATACGCTGAAAAAAGAGCAGAATTAAAAGCAAATAATGACTCAGTAGGGTTACAAAAGTTGCCTCGTAATTCTTCACCTTCAAGAATGCGTAACCGTTGTAAATTAACTGGCCGTCCTCGTGGATATATGGCTATGTTTGGTATTTCACGTAATACATTCCGTGAAATGGCTTTGAACGGAAAAATACCAGGTGTAACAAAAGCTTCTTGGTAATAAATTAAAATTACAAACAATTCATATTTTCGGATATCGATATTAATTAAATTAAAATGACTGATCCAATTTCAGATTACTTAACTAGACTTAGAAACGCAATCAAAGCTAGTCATCGTGTGGTAGAAATACCAGGTTCAAATTTAAAAAGAGAAATCACTAAGATTCTTTTTGAAAAAGGTTACATCTTAAGCTATAAGTTTGAAGATGGTCCAACTCCTCAAGGAACCGTTAAAATTGCATTGAAGTACAACGCTACTACAAAGTTAAGTGCAATCAATTCATTAACAAGAATAAGTAAACCAGGTTTACGTAAATATACTGGCACAGATACTATGCCGCGTGTAAAGAACGGATTGGGTGTTGCTATTTTATCTACATCAAAAGGCGTAATGACTGACAAGGAAGCACGCAAAGAAAATGTAGGTGGAGAAGTTCTTTGTTATATTTCTTAATCCTTTAAATTTTATAATAGCATGTCACGTATAGGAAAATTACCAATAAGTTTACCAAAGGGTGTTGAAGTTTCAACTGTTGGTGATGTTGTAAAAGTAAAGGGAGCAAAAGGTGAGTTATTCAGAAAAATGAACCCATCTATTCAGTTAAAAGTTGAAGATGGTGTAGTTACTTTAACCCGTGAGTCTGATTCTAAAGAACATAAATCATTACATGGTTTGTACCGTGCACTTATGGCCAATATGGTTAAAGGTGTATCTGAAGGATATGTTATCAAGCAAGAATTAGTTGGTGTAGGTTACCGTGCAGTTGTAACTGGTCAAATGCTTGATTTAACTTTAGGTTTTTCGCACAACGTTGCCGTTGAGTTGCCAATTGAAGTGAAAGGAGAAGCTGTAACTGAAAGAAGTAAAAACCCAATTATTACCTTAACATCATGTGATAAGGAATTACTCGGAATGGTTGCTTCTAAAATTCGTAGTTTACGTACTCCAGAGCCATATAAAGGTAAAGGTATCAAGTTTGTTGGCGAAGAATTACGCAGAAAAGCTGGTAAATCAGCTGGTAAATAATCATTAAATTAGAAATATTAATTCTAGAAATATTTAGAATTTTAAAATATTAAAAAATGTCAAGTACAAAATCATCTCGAAAGGTAAGTATTAAGAAGCGTATCCGTAGTGTAGTAAACGGCGATGCTACTAGCCCACGTTTATCGGTTTTCAGAAGCAATAAAGAAATTTATGCTCAGTTAATTGATGATGTTGCTGCAAAAACTTTGGTTTCTGTATCATCACGTGTTGCTGATATTGCTAGCGCAAAAGGAACTAAAATTGAACAAGCTATGAACGTTGGTAAAGCAATTGCTGCAAAAGCTCTAGCGGCTGGTATTACATCGGCACGTTTTGATAGAAACGGTAACTTATACCACGGAAGAGTAAAAGCTCTTGCTGATGGTGCACGTGAAGGCGGTTTAAAATTCTAATAATTACGAATCTTACGATTAATAAAACATAAATGTCAACATTAAACGAAAAAAAGGTAAGGTCAAGCGACATGGAACTAAAAGATAAATTAGTTTCTGTTCAGCGTGTTACTAAAGTTACCAAAGGCGGACGTACTTTTACATTCTCAGCTATTGTGGTTGTAGGAAATGAAAAAGGAGTAGTAGGTTATGGTTTAGGTAAAGCTAAAGAGGTAACAGACGCAATTACCAAGGGTATTGAAGATGCTAAGAAAAATTTAATTAAAGTTCCAATTTTACATGGCACTGTTCCTCACGAACAATCTGCTAAGTTTGGTGGAGCAAGAGTTTTCTTGAAGCCTGCAGCTCATGGTACTGGTGTTATTGCGGGTGGTGCGATGCGTTCTGTATTAGAAAGCGTTGGCATTACCGATGTATTAGCGAAGTCTAAAGGTTCATCAAACCCGCACAATGTGGTTAAAGCAACTGTTGAGGCATTAGTTCAAATGCGTGATGCGGTTTCTGTAGCACAACAACGTGGAATATCTTTAGATAAAGTATTTAACGGATAACAGAAATGATAAATTATAGATTATAACTGTTGAATTTATTCAACTTATAATTCATAATTAAAAATTTATAATTTCAGAAAATGGCAACAATAAAAATAAAACAAGTTAAGAGTGGAATTGATAGAACTGAGCGTCAAAAGAGGACTTTGATAGCTTTAGGTTTTACCAAACTAAACCAAACATTAGAGAAAGAAGCTACACCTCAAATATTAGGTATGGTTCACGCTGTGAAACATTTAGTAGCTGTTGTTGGATAACAAAAAATTTAACAGATGAATTTAAGTAATTTAAAACCTGCAGAAGGTTCTACAAAAGAAAGAAAAAGAATTGGCCGTGGACAAGGTTCGGGTAGAGGTGGTACTTCTACACGTGGTCACAAAGGTGCCAAATCACGTTCAGGATACAAGTCCAAAGTTGGTTTTGAAGGTGGTCAAATGCCTTTGCAACGTCGTGTACCTAAATATGGTTTCAAAAATATCAATCGCGTTGAGTATCGTGGTGTAAACCTTGACATTTTGCAAGACTTGGTTGAAAACAAAAAAGTTACAGCCCTAACTCTAGAAGTTTTAGTTGCTAATGGTTTAGCTCACAAAAACGACTTGGTAAAAGTTTTAGGACGCGGCGAACTAAAATCAAAACTTGATGTAACTGTTCACGCTTGTTCAGCATCTGCTAAATCAGCAATTGAAGCAAACGGCGGAACTGTAACAATCATATAATACAATCTTCAAATTCCTTCTCACACCGAGAAGGAATTTGTATGTATATACAAAATAACTTCTTAATAAAGTATGAAGAATTTTATAGCAACATTAAAAAATATTTGGAGTATTGATGACCTTCGTATTCGTATCTTGAATACTTTAGGTTTTTTACTTATATACCGTTTAGGTTCATTTGTAACACTTCCGGGAGTTGACACTATTGCACTAGAAGCTATTAAAGGCGACAGTGGAAAAGAAGGTTTGGCTGGATTGATTAATATTTTTGCTGGTGGTGCATTTGCACGCGCCTCAATTTTTGCATTAGGTATTATGCCTTATATCTCTGCTTCAATTGTGATGCAGTTATTGGGTATGGCTATCCCTCATTTTCAACGTTTACAGCGCGAAGGAGAAAGTGGCCGTAAGAAAATTAATCAATATACTAGATTATTAACTGTTGTTGTAACATTGTTGCAAGCTCCAGGTTACATTGCATCTCAAATACCTAAAGAAGCTATTTTGGAAAGTGCATCTATGTTCTGGGCTAGTTCTATGATTATCCTTACTGCAGGTACCATATTCATCATGTGGTTAGGTGAGAAAATTACTGATAAAGGAATTGGTAATGGCATATCATTAATCATTATGATTGGAATTATAGCAAACTTGCCAGTTTCTTTCATTCAAGAGTTTGTAGCACGTTTAGAAAATCAAGGCGGTGGTTTAGTTGTATTATTGGTTGAATTGGTTTTCTTATTCTTAATTGTAGTTGTTTCAATATTATTGGTTCAGGGTACTAGAAAAATTCCAGTACAATTTGCCAAGAAAATTGTTGGCAATAAACAATACGGTGGTGCACGTCAGTATATTCCTTTAAAGGTAAATGCTTCAGGTGTAATGCCAATTATCTTTGCACAAGCTATTATGTTTATCCCATTAACAATTGCTGGTTTCGCACAATCTGCATCAATGAGTAGTTTTATTACAGCTTTCAGTGATTATACTGGTTTCTGGCATAACTTTACATTTGCGTTGTTAATTATTGTTTTTACTTATTTTTACACAGCTATTACAATTAATCCTAACCAAATGGCTGATGACATGAAACGTAATGGTGGTTTTGTACCTGGCATTAAACCAGGTAAAATGACAGCTGATTTTATTGATTCAGTAATGTCTAAAATTACTTTTCCTGGTTCATTGTTTTTAGCTTTGGTGGCTATTTTGCCAGCATTCGCAACTAAATTAGGAATAAACGCTCAGTTTGCTCATTTTTATGGAGGAACATCACTATTGATATTAGTTGGTGTTGTTTTAGATACATTACAACAAATTGAAAGTCATCTATTGATGCGTCACTATGATGGTTTGATGAAGACAGGACGTATTCAAGGACGTACAGTTCAAAACTCGGCAGTGCCGATGAATAGCTAATATATCATTCAACAAAATGATATATTACAAAACTGCTGAAGAAATAGAGCAGATAAGAGTTAGTTCTTTACTTGTTGGAAGTACATTAGCAGAGGTAGCTAAATACATAAAACCTGGCGCTACTACATTATCTTTAGATAAAGTAGCTGAGGAGTTTATTAAAGACCATGGTGCACATCCTGCATTTTTAGGATATAAAGTAGGTTCCAAAACTTTTAAATATTCATTATGTATTTCAGTAAATGCTGCCGTAGTGCATGGTTTACCTTCGGAATACGAATTGATAGAAGGCGACATCATCTCGGTTGATTGTGGTGTTTTGAAAGATGGTTTTTATGGTGATAGTGCCTATACATTTGGTGTTGGTGAAATATCTAAAGAATCTCAACGATTAATGGATGTGACCAAAGAATGTTTGCAACGTGCAGTGAATATTTCATTACCTGGAAATAGAGTTGGTGATATTTCTTTTGTAGTGCAGAACCATGCTGAAAAGAATGGCTACAGTGTAGTAAGAGAATTGGTTGGACATGGAGTTGGAAAAAAACTACACGAGGAACCTGAAGTTCCTAATTTTGGTAAACGTGGTTTCGGCCCAAAATTATTAGAAGGTTTGGTTATTGCAATAGAGCCGATGATTAATATGGGTAAGCGACAAGTTAGAGAATTGCCTGATGGTTGGACAGTAATTGCTGCAGATAACAAACCTTCAGCACACTTTGAACATACCATTGCTATTAGAAATGGCAAAGCAGATGTACTTTCGAGCTTTGATGAAATTGAAAAGGTTCTTAAATCATCAACAGTTTTAGTTTAAAATTTAACATGTTATTCTTAATTTTGAGGATGACAAACAATAATAAAATACTTTTATAATTTATTATACATAACTTATAATCGACAATTAAGAATGGCAAAGCAAGCATCAATAGAACAAGACGGAACAATTTTAGAATCATTGAGTAATGCAATGTTCAGGGTTGAACTTGAAAATGGACATGTGCTTATTGCGCACATTAGTGGTAAAATGCGTATGCATTACATTAAAATTTTACCTGGTGATAGGGTTAAAGTAGAAATGAGTCCTTATGATTTAAGTAAAGGTCGTATTAGTTTCAGATACAAATAGTATTTAGTAGATAGTATTTAGTAGATAGTAGATAGTAGTTAGCTGTTTCCGATTTTTCAGGAACAGCTTTTTTGTTTTTTTTTGACATGCAAAATGTGAAAAGAAGTATTGCTGTTATAATCTTTACATTTTCTGTTGCGACCGGAATTTTGTTGTGTGCTTTGCAAAATCACATTTAAAGTGTTCTCGTTAGCGCTTTGCTAAAGACGAGGAAGAGTTGGGGTTATTGACTTGTTTGAATAGTGAACCAACAGCGAGACGCTGGTGGTAGCGGGGGGGGGTGGAATTGTGTTTTATGCGTTACACCGCGAAGCAGCATTGATTCAAATAAAAAAAAATCATCAATAAACGCAAATTACAAACGCTCCTGATTACGCTGCGCCAAATTAGGGCCATTGTGAATAGAAAACACAAACGGGACGTTTGCGGGAGCGGGGAGCTACTCGGCAAATAGCCGAGCAGCTGCGATGTTTTGTGCATTGCAAATGCACATTTCAAGCATCCGCGTTACGTTGCACTAAACGCGGACGATCCTAGGAAACTCAACTTGAGGCATTTTTATGTCAAAGCACTGATATCGTTTCAACATTAAATCTTATCTTAACCTCCTGAAAAAATAATTTATGATTGTAGATGCAAAAAAAGGATTGAAACCAAGAAAGGCGCTCAACAAAGTATTTTTTAAAATAAAGCCGAATAGGCCTGAAATTGAGAGTTTCAAGACCAATCTTATGTAGTTACTGTACAGGATTAGAATTCTAAATAAAAATTATAGAAAACGCATAATGAAAACTAACGAATTACAAATAAGATATTAAAATGAGAAAAATATATTTACTACTACTGCTGCTCTTCATCAGTATTTGCGGCTTTGCGCAAAGCAGAAATATTTCAGCTACAACAAAGAAAATTGTTTATACAAGAGATGGAGGGGTGTGCCAATGCTGCGGTAGTTCCGATAGATTAGAGTATGACCACATAACGCCCTTTTCTTGTGGCGGTGCCAGCGATGCTTCAAACATACAATTGCTTTGTATGCACTGTAATCGTAGCAAATCGAATAGTTGTGACTGTAAAATTCATGATAAAAGAGTAGGCACTAATTGTTGCGATGGTAAAACAACAAATAGGAGGGAATCAACCACATCACAACAATGTTCCGGAACTACAAAAAAAGGAACAAGATGCAAGAAGAAAACAACCAATTCAAACGGACGATGTAACTTACATCAATAATTAATAAATAAGAATATGAATTTATTATTTGCAGTAGATACAAATATAGAAGAGGTAATTGTTTCAGAATCTCCAAAAGGAAGTAATAAAGTAAGTTTAATTGAGCGCATCACACGTAACGAAAATGAGATGCTCTACAATGCGGCTGTAACATTAACAAGTATTACCAAAGCACCAAATTTTGATGTTGCCATTTTTAAAGCAATGGATAAAGTTTGCCAATTGATTTATACTAAACACAAAGAAACCTTGTAGTTGTTTTTACACCACAAAATGTAATGGGGTGGGCATGTATTGCTCTCAAAAATATTTAAGATTATGCACTTTAGTGCATGTAGCCTTCGGCAAAGAGCCGAGTGGCGGCGGCGGCTGAAGCCAAACGTTAATTGATTGGTTAATTGTTGATTGCCAGAGGCAAACTGATAAGTGCCACTCGGCAAAGAGCCGAGCGGCGACGGAGCTTAACCCCTTTTGCTGTTAATGCTTTCCCATTTCTAGTAAACAATCCAAATCTACTCTCGTCTTGAAAATATAGATTTACTGAAGTGCATTTTATGTCCGA
>Ga0114959_10001926_pt1 | contig 17634 bp, 12 predicted proteins | sample C_130625_EF_Meta_FD_87317 | JGI IMG/M metagenome (GOLD analysis project Ga0114959, IMG submission 87317) | Freshwater microbial communities from Lake Croche, Canada to study carbon cycling - C_130625_EF_MetaG | ecosystem: Environmental > Aquatic > Freshwater > Lake | place: Lake Croche, Canada...
AACCGGTCGCCGTAAAGAATCCGATATTGGCGGAGGAGATATTCACGGTACTTATATGCGGACCCGAGGCGAGATCAAAGGTCGTGATACCGGTACTCGCGTTCTGGACGTTCAATGTCGAACCGACGGCCGTAAAGAATCCGATGTTGGCGGAGGAAATATTCACGGTACTTATATGCGGACCCGAGGCGAGATCAAAGGTCGTGATACCGGTACTCGCGTTCTGGACGTTCAACGTCGAACCTACGGCCGTAAAGAATCCGATATTTGCGGAGGAAATATTCACGGTACTTATATGCGGACCCGAGGCGAGATTGAAAGTCGTAAGACCCGTACTCGCGTTCTGGACGTTCAATGTCGAACCGGTCGCCGTAAAGAATCCGATATTGGCCGACGAAAGATTGACCGTACTGATGTGCGGACCCGAGGCGAGATTGAAAGTCGTAAGACCGGTACTCGCGTTCTGGACGTTCAACGTAGAACCAGTTGCCGTAAAGAATCCGATATTGGCCGACGAAAGATTGACGGTACTGATGTGCGGACCCGAGGCGAGATTAAAAGTCGTAATACCCGTACTCGCGAGTAGAGAATTTGTACTTTGGCCGTTGGCAGTATTGTAATCGATCGTATTGAAAAAACCATGATTGGTTGACATATTGAAAGTACTAATATGTACAGTATTCGTGAGATATGCTGATAGAGAGCTCACATGTAAATCGGAAATATACGCACTGATGCCCTGCGCAGAATTAAAAAATATGTTTGCGGTACTGAGATTATTTGTACTTAAATTTTGGATATTCGCGTTTTGGTTGTACAGTTGATAATTTGTTAAAGAACTTATCTTAGAAGAGCTCACAGTTTCACTCTCAATAATTATAGTACTTGCGAGCAACGTAGAAATAGACGCGTTTAGAATATTTGCCTGCGTTATATTTGCAGTTGATGTATTCTGAGTTGTACCATTGGCGGTCGAAAAATACAGAGTACTAAAAGTACCAAACGGTTGTCCGTTCAAACTACTAATTTTCGCGACGGGTATCTTGACTACACCGCCGTACGTTGATGGATAAATAGTATCGGTAAATATGAAAGAAAAGGTAGAACCACCGACACCAAATCCGCCGCCGCCCCCATTGAAGCCATTGATTGAACTGACTTCCAACGAACTCATAAACACATTGCCCTGTACTTGTAGAGCGGAGTTATTCGCGCATATGATATCTAGCTTTGCGATATTTTGTAGGGTGTAATTGGTGAGTGTAGAATTGGAGCCAATAACGATTTGTTCTAGAACTTCTAATTGTTGTAAAATAGGTACGAACTGACTCGCGAGCGACGACGGAAGACGATTGCCCTGTGTAGATAAATACGGGAAGAAACCGAGTTGTACCTGCTCGCCGAAGGTTTGAAAGGTTGATGTATTGAAGGTCGATTGACTCGCTAAAAATTGCTTCTGGAATGCGAATTCAACATTAGTGTAGGAATCAACGACATTCAAATAGTTTGTATAAGTACTTACCGAACCTGTACTCGTAATAACCGTACATTCCTGAGGAATATCCGCCGGCGTATTGTATTCGAATAATTCATTTGAACCGATATTAAGTAAATATGTATTGACTTGCGAGGCGTCCAATTGATTCGTTTCTACGGTATTTGCGTTGATTTGGTTGACGTTCAAAATTGTATGATTCCCTTCGGTATCGGTCGCGAATGTACTAAATACAAATGATGATGTTTGAATCGCAATCATTTCCGTAAATTGTACGGTAGAATATAAGGCAGCAATACCGGTCGATATGAGGACCGCATCGGCGGTGGAAAGCGTCGATTGGAGAATCGCGGTGAGCGTCGATTGCGTTTCTAGACTGTTGATGAGTGTGCTTTCGAGTTGTTGTACCGTCGAAAGACTTGAATTGTATTGCGAGCCGAACAATACCGTCGTGCCGGAAATCTGAATTGTAGTATCTCCCGTACCGGCGTAATAAATAGTTTTTCCTCCTCCCAGAGAATCCGTTAAGGATGAAAAATATAGAGTACCGGATCCGCCACCTGATACAGTAATCTGCTCGGGCGCTAGCGATGCGATGTAGAGTTCCGGTTTTCCGGTACTATTATCGACGTGATACTGGATACCCGAGCCTGGTTGTAAATACAGAGTGTTACTCGCTCCTGACGCAAGAATCGTCGCATTGGAGCCCACCTGAACGGCGTTGAACGCCGACGTTAAATTCGGATTGCTTCCAGGTACATTCGCAAAATACGTACCACCGTCTCCCCGCGTATAAAGAACCTGATTGGCGGAAATAGGACGATTGGAAGCATCCTTAAATACGATATCACGGACAAATAATTTGTCCAAATCGAGTGTCCTGTTGTTTGTCCAAGACATACCTCTATCAATTGAAACGAATATTTAGACCCGCAGCAACCCCATAAAACCGGAGACTGAAATAGAACATGAAATCAATCGCGAGAAAGTTTTGCTCTTGTATCAAAAAAGTACGTGAATCTCGTAAAAACAAAACAGAACAACCGGCTATCGCTATCTGTGTGAAATCAGTTCTTCAGACGCGCGGAAAGACACTCAAGAAGTTCAGATGTCGTAATAAGCGAATGTTGGAAATACAGAATCTAAAGTCAAAGAATACTCAATAATGTAATGGATACAACGAAGGCTACGCCGTTATGTCTAATTATGGGTCGGTACGGCAGCGATAAAGGTCACGAAAATATTACGAAATCACGCCATAATTATACGACGCTGTATTACAGTTTATTTCAAAATATTCGGACAAAGTCGTTGCGCATTTTTGAATTAGGACTTGGTACAAATAATACTGATGTTCCGTCCAATATGGGACCCTTCGACCGTCCTGGCGCATCGTTGTACGGATGGCAAGAGTTTTTTCCGAATGCGCGAATTTTCGGAGCCGATATTGATAAACGTATTCTGATGAATACGGATAGAATTAAAACCTTTTATTGCGATCAGACGAATCCTGGAATCATTCACAGAATGTGGAGTGAATCGGATTTACAAGAGAAGTTTGATATTATTATTGACGATGGATTACATACATTCGAAGCGAACGTATGCTTCTTCGAAAACAGTATTCATCGTCTTGCTCCGAATGGTTTTTACATTGTAGAGGATATCAAAAATGATAATATGGTACGATTTGAGGAAATTCTTACGACGTGGCGAAAAATATACCCAGACCTCCATTTCACCCTAGTTCATTTACCTAGCAATGAAGACCCAGGCGACAATAATATGCTAGTGATACGAAAGGCCGGTTGAAAAATTTTTGTGGTTTTTTAGGGTTTTTCGTTTTTTTATGGTTTTTATGGTTTTTATGGTTTTTATGGATTTTTGTCTTTTTCTACTCATTGTCGGCCTCCTCGGCAAACTTGTCGAGCGCTCCGTCCTTCCAGCATCCTACAAAGTTGTCGGCGATAACGGATTCCTCGCGTGTGGTCTTGCTGAGGTCGCAGGTGTAGGTGTTGCCGTTCTTGGTGCTACGGATGTGCGGCTTGCCCTCGATGAGGAACGTAATCCACGCAGCGTCTTTGGGGGAGACGGCGGTATTGGCGACGGCAATCGGCTCCTTCGCCTCGGTCTTCTTCGCCGCGACCTTCTTGGCCGCCGGCTTAGCAGCTGGTACGCTAACTGGAGCGGCGATACGCGTCGTAGCGTCACCCTTGATGCCCTCGGGATACTTGTCGAAGAAGTGCTTGCAACCGACAACCTTTGCGTTCCAGTAGAGAGGCTCGTCGAGACGACCGTACCAGGTCTTATCGGCCTTGTCAGTAGTCTTTACGGCCTCCTCCTTCTTTGCGCAGGTAGCGCAAAGCTTCTGGCCGGGTACGGGCTTCTTTCCGCACTGCTTCTCGGGATAGAACATACCGTTGGCGCCGTCGTCGTCCTTGCGCGTACCGACGATAGGGTTCTTCTCGTCAATCTTACGCGCCTGGCACAGCGTAGCATCTACCGTAGCCAGCCGGCTGCTGTGCGTACGGAGCGGATCGGCCGTAGGCTCGCCGGCTCCTGCGTTAGCAGGCGCAGAAGGAGCAGGAGCAGCAGGAGCAGAAGGAGCAGGAGCAGGAGCAGCCGGCATATCGACCGGTGCGAGGAGATCGAAGACGATCTCGTTCTCCGCGGGCTTGACGGTCTTTGCCTTACGAGGCTTCTTAGCCTTCGCCTCTGGCTCTGCGACTGCCTCTGCGACTGTCTCTGCGACTGCCTCTGCGACTGCCTCTGCGACTGTCTCTGCGACTGCGACAGCCTCTGGCTTAGAATAAGCCGCAGACATGCTCGCAGCCGCCGAAGACGCAGAGACGGCGGCCGTTGCGGCGGCTGCCGAAGGGCCAGCGAGTTCCGTAAGAGCCGCGACCTGCTCAGGGAGTAGGTTGTCGCCGTTATTGAGCCGTAGGAGGGCTGCGGCTACGAGGTTCATAGGAACGGGAAAGGACATCTTTGGAAGGAAAGGAAGAAAGGAAGGAAGGAAAGGAACTTAGAAAGTTTCTAGGAAAGTATGATGCCAATGGGGACCCAAGAACCGGCAAACCGGATTTCCCACCGTTCAATTTTTTCCGAAACCCCTAGTTAAGGCTAGGTTCAGGAATGGAAAAAATTGTAAATATGCTAGTCAACGTAGCGCCGTATCTCATTATACTCGTCATACTACTTGCTATGGTAGCCAGCCAAGCGAGCGGATGTAGTATTATGACTCCCGATGTATTCCTGGCAGGATTTTTCCAAAAAGGAATCCGAATCCTGGGCTAAAAAACTGACTCCCTCCCGCGTTCCGAAATCTCTACTCAATTCTATGGATCCTGTTCCGAAAACCCTCATTCGCGCATCCGTACAAGGTATCGTATATCTTATTGAATCCGCTACCGGTAAAGTATATACGTACAATCCGGAATCTCCCACGTATATCGGATTGTTGGAGAAAATTCCGGACGCAGAAAAGCATCTCATTTCCAAAACGAACGGATGCCTCGCTAATGCGCGTGTAAAGTACCGAGATGATATTAAAGAAGTAATGGCCTCGTTGCGCGTATAATCAATGTAGGCCGTGCGTTCTAAAAAAGTTGAACCGACAACCTGTTCTTCTGCGTAGGTATGGACTCAACTCGGCTGTGTCAAACATATTTAACACAGCGGAAATTACAACTCTGGGTGGAAATTACGAAACTATATGAAATTGAGGATTCGTTGAATACTAAAGTTCATACGTGTATTATGGAAGGCTCGTCACTTACGAAACTTATTTCGGCGCCAAAATTTGTCGTTCCGCCCGATGATAAGCCAACCGTTCCTCCGCACTCGTAAAAATATACTTATATGTGTGTTGGTTATTGTAGGTGCTCACATGAATATAGGTCGCTAAATCGCCCATTTGTTCCGTTTTTTCAGACGCGGATACCGAGGTCGAAAAGAGCGTACATTGCGGAATTTGGAAATATTGTGGAGCCGGTACTATAATTGTACTCGTAATCGGTAGTTGGCTTATGGAGCAAAATACGTTAGTGCTCAGCCACGGATAGCGCAGTATATGTTGTTGCTGACCGATATTGTAATCGCTAAGTTCCTGACGATTCGCAAACTGATAATACAGACGATCACGGTAGCCTTTCTGTATGCGTTGAAAAATGATGTCGTTATAGTTTTCTACGCGTTCAAAGGTATCCCATTGGCGCTGCATTACGGTTATATCGCCGCGCGTTTTACAGCGTACGCCGGATAGATCAAACAGATATTGTGTTCGTTTTACTGTGTATTCCATTTACTGTTTCTTAGGGTTTCTTTTTAGGCTATACACATTACCAGACCTCCTCCTCCTCTGCTGCTTCCTCGTGCGACGCTTCCATATCCTCAGGACGGATATAGGCTTCGCCCTCTTCGCAGAACTCTTCCTCCTCTTCGACGAAGAGAGTCTTTTTGTGGTTGAAGGTGCTACGGATGTTGTGGATCGTACGCGCCCGCTTGAGATCCATGTCCAGACGCTGTTGCTCCTGGCGACGCGTTGCTTCCATCTGTTCCGAGCGTACGCGATCCTCTTCATCCTCCTGCGCCCGCTTACGCGCAAGATCGGCAAAACTCATCTTTACGACCTTTTGTACGGTTGCAGCAGTGGCAGTAGCAGTAGCAGTAGCAGTCGCAGGAGCAGGAGCACCCAGCGCAGGAAACATCTCTTCCTGGGTCAAGACAGGCGTTGTCTCCTTCTTCTTGAAGAGGGCACTACCTGAGCGACCGATAACTGTAGGCGAGTCGCCTAGCAGAGCGGCGAAATGGGCTCCCATAGTATTTCCACGTACGATTGCGGGAGCCGACGATGATGTGGAGGAGGAACTCGTATGCTTCTTGTGGCCAAAGGCGCTGGAAGCACGATTGTCGAACCCACCGCGTCCTTGCCCCGTTCCGAACGCAGCGGAAGCCTCCGTGCCAAATCCCCGCGTACTCTCAGTACGTCCTTGTCCCATTCCGAACGCGGCGGAAGCCTCCGCGCCAAAATCCCGCGTAGATCCTTGGCCACTGCGACCAAAGGCTCTAGCCGCAGTTTCATCAAACGCCGTATGCGAGGACAAGTGCGTCGTAGCACTAGATTGGTTCGAGAAGGCGCTACGGGCCTCCGATGGAAAATCCCTGTACGTAGGAGTTCGGTGGCGAGAGCCGAACGCGCTCGCCGCCTCCGGAGGAAAACTGATGTTACGAGTTGTCATAGTATGAAAGAAAGGAAAGAAGAAAGAAAGAAGGATAAGGCTACCCGCAAGGTGGTATAACTGTAAGAAGACAATGGCGCTGTTTTCTTGTCTCCGCTTCGCCGACGTTCAATTTTTTTAGACCGCCGGTCATTTCATAGTGTTTCGCCAACGTGTCATATAAAATGTAGGCAGTTTCAACTGCCTCGCTCATTTAGACCAACGGGCATTTAAAATGAGCGGTTTTGCGAGGCAGTTGAAACTGCCGACATTTTATATGACACGTTGGCAAAACACTATGAAATGACCGGCGGTCTAAATGCCCGTTAGTCTAACATTACGTATCATCAAACATCATCTTTCCTTTTCCACCCGCGATTTCAAATACGTTCCACGTTTCCGCATACAGTAACGCAACGGCTTTACGACTTATCGTTCGCGGATCGTACGCGGTCGCAGCGAGATTGAGATACATTGTTGGCAGTACAGCGCGCGTAAGATTCAACGTTCCCGCCGGCTCGCCGACATCGTATCCTCCGAAGGTAATTGTATAGATTTCTTGAGGTAAGGATGTATTGGCAAGATCTAAGCCCATACGATAATTTTTCCAGTAACTCGCAAGTTCGCGGACAATCGGAATATCCGCCGTTTGAATACGATCAATATTCGCAATATTCAGACGCAGATTTTTTATAAACCGCGATGACAATCCAGGAGCCGGTCGTAAATTAGTACGTTGTCCCGCGAGAGTCGAGGCTTCACTACGAATACCGAGTAGAAATCTATCAGCACTACCAATAAAATCAATAGTCATAGGGAATTGGAAATTAATATTGAACGGAGGCGCCGCTGCCGTCAATTGATTGTCCTCAATCGTAAATTGTTGAAACTGCGCCGACTGAAACGGAAATCGTAGCGTTTGAGATTTCAGAAAGACCTGAACATCCGCCGGAACGTAGATTTGCGTCGTTTCCAGACTCATATCGATATTTTTCATTGCGGAGCGCGGAAGTGTCTTCTGCGAAGTATCAATAGGGCCGTTCGGCGAACTCTGAATTCGTAGAGGCATATTCCACGGATTCGGTTTGATTCGGCCATCGGAAGCGACGACGACTTCGTCTAAATTCCGAATATACATACGTAAGCGAAATCGCTGCTGTTTGAGCGCGACCATCGGCAATCCTGGATCGTGTATATGCTGGCTTCCGAAGATAGGTAAAGGAACTCGTAATACTCCGAGCGACAATGAACGCGCAATCGCTAACGGTGTTTCCTCGCGACCACCGGTTTCGGAAGATATTAGAAAGGATGTCGCAAATCCATTCGCCTGACGCAATCGCCAATCTAGATATTCTCCGTGTAATTCGTGAATCATCACCTGGTCTTGAAATACCTGTATGGCTCCGAACATCTGAAATCCAATATTATTACAATATCCAAATGTGACGCCACTCGCATCGGTGACCAGACCATTCATATTCACCGATGCGACCGATGTAGGAAGCCAGGTAGGCAATTGAATTCGTAAATAAAATTGGCGAACGAGATCGCCACGATGGTCAATATCAAAATCAACCCAATGTCCCCATTCCGGGGCGTTACGCGGTTTCACGACGTAAATTTCTTTCGAAAACGCCGCAGAACGTAAATATACGCTATGAAAGAACGAAACCGTCGGATTGGACGTAAAGAATACGTCTTTCTTTCCTCGTGCTACGAGTTCTAGTAAGCCGCCCGACCGACTGGTCATGCTATCTCCTTACGTAATAGAACGGTATTTGCTAATATAATCGCGGTCGCTCCGAGTCCCTGTAAGAGAGTCGGCGTTTCGTTCGAGAAAACCCAGCCGAATAGGTACGCCGATATTACACCGAAGAAACTCAGCGTACTAAATACGACTGTACTTACATTCGGAATTAAATAGAATCGCAGCGCGTATCCTACAAATCCAACAATCGAATTGAAGGCTATCATCTGCGCAAATCCGGAACCACTCGTAAAGAACAGATTTGGTGCTATCCAATTCAATCCTATCAGCACCAGACAGCCAACGAGGAGTAGAATGCTACTGGCACCGTACATTTGGAACATTTTTGTCCAAGGTTGCTGTGTTTCTTGTGTTTCTTGTGATCCCTTTGATTCTTTGGATGTTTTAAACCATAAATAAATACCCGTTTCGGTCGCGGCGGCGAGTAGGGCGCAGACAACGCCGACCATCGACCAATTGGCTGCGGACGGTTGCGCGACTAAGATTGCGCCAAAAAACGCGACGAGCAACCACGGTATGCTCTGTACTGGCATCGTTTCTCCTAGTAGGACCGACGCGCCGATTAAATTTAAAAACGGATAGACGTAAAAGAGACTCATCGCATTCCCACCGGCGAGAGCATCGAAGGCTACATAACTGGAGCCGACATGAACTAGATTGAGTAATCCCGTGAGCGGAGTTTCGGCGGTGATAAACTGCGCAAAGGATAGCGGTACTCGGGTGATAACGGCACTTATGAACGCTAAGACGGTGAAAACGAGCATACGTACTACTGTTTGAAGTACAACGCTCGCTGGAACAATCTTAATAAGCGTAGGATACAAAGAAAGCGTAACCTCGGATACAATCACGAGGAACTCGTTGAGCATTCTATAGTGCGACGGCAATTTCTTTCGCACCGGCGCGTCGGTCTAAATCAATACGAGTTTAGAAACATAATTCAATGCCCTACCCTACTTTGCGAACCGGTTCGGGTCTGCTAACGCAGGATATACCGTCCGTCGTTCCGAAAACTCTTATAGTATCGGATAAACCTCGCGTTTTTCTCACGACGGTACGAATTCCGGATGAACATATTTGGGCGAATGGATTGTTCCAAAACGTTTATGTAATTTACAAACTGTTGGAAATCGCAGGATACGAACCGTGGCTACTGGTTGATAACAATGAGAATAATAAAGATGCGAAACTTCACGAGAAGTTTCGTTTGACGGATTTTAAAACGTATATGTTCGCTCCACACCGTGTTGCCGCCTACATTGAGATGGGTATGAGTTGCGATCCGAGCATTCGGAGATTTTTCCGTTCGATGGGCGCCAAAGTTGCAAAACTCTATCTTGGAAATATTTTGAATATTGATATTGAAACGATAACCTTTTATAAAGATGTGAATTTCAGCCATCATGTCGCAGGTGAATTAGACGAAATTTGGGTTTCTCCGCATTACGATTTTCACGCGGAATATGCGGGGTCAATCAACGGACTCTGTGGGAAAACGCGAATCGCGCCGTACGTATGGGATCCGATGTTTATCCAGGAACTCGGTCACGCCTACGACGGTTCGAAAATGAACGTCGAATCGGCGCGCCAATTTATTATTATGGAACCGAATATTAGTTTTCAGAAAAATTCATTGATTCCCATTATGGCTACGGAATCCTATTATCGTAAGTATCCCCAACGTATTGATACCGTCACGGTCATCAACGGTCAGAAACTCAAAGAAAATCAGTATTTCCAACATTCGGTTTTACCTAATATTACGTCGTACGCGGCTGGCAAACTTCATCTCATGCCTCGCGCGCATATGATCAATGTCGCGCGCGTATTCCGAAGCGCAATCATAATTCAGCATCAGGTCAATAATGAATACAATTATAGTTTGCTCGAATGGATGACGATGGGCTTTCCTGTCGTTCATAATATTCCGCGATTCCGTGACTACGGATATTACTACGAGGGTAATGATTTTGAGGCAGCGGCGGAACAAATCAATAACGTGACCTTGAATCACGAGAAAAACAAGGAGGCGTACGCAGCGCACGCAAAACAGCTCACGTGGAATTTTAGTATTTATAATCCTGAGAATATTACGAAATGGACAACTCTGCTCACTGAAAAATAGGCGCTTACAGTAAGATGGTAAATAAAACTCGGAAAGTTCGCATTCTACGCGGAGGCGAATTTCTTGGCGAAGGAGCCCAGGGAAAAACCTATAACGCGGGATGCGTTGCGTTCGGCGAGTCCTTTTGTAAGATTTTGAAGGATTCGCCGATTACCGAAATTACCGTCTATACTGAGAAAGACCCGGTAGTTCTAACTCGTCCAGCCGATATCGCCGAATTCGTCGAGGCTACGCAAGAGATGAGTGGCGCGATTGCGAAACTATTCAAACATAAGGGACAACATTCCACCGTAGCGCACAAAAAACTTCTAGACGAAATACGTACGAACCAACACATAAAAGAAATTTACGGCGCTGACGCGGAACATTTTACAACCGTAGCGCCTCTGCGTTTCCAGAGATACAACGTATATGGCGTAGCGATTCACATTGATAAACAACCGGATATTTACGCCGTGTTTGGCCGACGATGCGACAATAAATATCATGTCGAGCCTAGGAAACTTCTGATTGATATTCTCGCGAGCCTCATCATATTAAATGAACGTGGATATTATCATAACGATATAAAATTGGATAATATTGTTCGGTGTAAGGATATGTACACACTGATTGATTGGGGCGCGTCAACGCCGATCCATCCTGACGAAAAAACGCACGGATCGTTACTTACGACCTCGCCGATGCGATGGTATCTGTTTGGATACAATCAGTTTATTTCGACAAGTATTATTGGAACGAAAACCTATTATGTCAACCAAACAATTTATAAATCACCTATTTTCCAGGAAAATGTAGCCCGTATAAATCGCGAATTTTACAATGCGATGAAAAAGAGTTCCGATAGAGCGACTTTATTCGCGAAGTATAAAGAAAGTTTTGATGTATTTATGTTGGGAATGACCGCGCTTCATTCGGTTATAGTGTTCAATCTAGATTATAAGGAGTATAAACCTATTATTGAGCAACTTACGTCGTTGGAAGCACCGATGAATGCGAAGGAAGCGCTACGTTTGGTGAGTAAGATAGGAGCCATAGAACGCACGAAACACTAGGAATACCAGAAGTATCGCGTAAAATGCGGAATGATACATACACGCGGAATACATAAATCGCGGAGAGTCGTTCATAATTGTAAGATTTACTGAAAAAATCAAATCATTTTTTAGACCAACGGGCATTTTATATGACACGTTGGCGAAAGACTGGCGGTCTAAACAAAAGGTCTAAACATTATCATCTTTGTACATATAGTCCATAGATGAAAATCGGAATTACCGTACGATTTCAAAATAGCTACTTTAGTGGTAGTATTCCACAAGTCGCGTGTGCTCTTGGACGTACTTTCTTTCTCGCGGGTCACGATGTGACACTCTTGTATCCAAGCGGAGAATCCGCATGGTTTATTGACGTGCCTCCCAGTCCATTGAAAACGATCGCGTGGTCCAAAGACCAACGATACGATACACTGATTGAAGTTGTATGGTCACTATCGGCCGAGGAACGCGTAGCCGCCGCGAAACAGGTTATCGGTTTCGTACATCATCCACCAATTTTTCACGATATGGAATCTAGTGTCTATGCTTGGAATCCGACGCAGCGTAGCTTTAAGAATCTTTCGGCGCTCTGGACTTACGATTTTTACACGAAAGATGATATAAAATATCTCGAGTTTCTATCGGGTGTTCCGGTACAACAGGTACCTTACGTATGGGATCCAGATATGTTGGATGCGTTTGTAGCCGAGAACACGCTACCGTCGTGGAGCGAATCCGCGAAGAAAATGGATGCCGCCATACCCGCTGGTACGCCGGCGACAATGTCATGGTGCGCCCGCGTACTCGAAAGTAATTTTAGTAATACTTCACATTGTATTATTCCACTGAATATTATTAGTCAGATTCGTATTCAGAATGATCCGATTCGGTTTTGCGTACATAATGGCGAAGCGACGGCGAAAAATGCGTTTTTCCAACAGAATGTAGTACGCAATCTGCTATTACCGGATATTAGTGGAAATATGGTGCCTCGCGTACGTTTGCCCGATTTACTTCGCGAAAAGTGTTTTTTCGTCTCGCACCAGCGCTTCCGTCCGTTGAAATCCTATATATTGGATGCGATGTATCTTGGTATTCCTATGATTCACAATTGCGAAATCGTAAAAGAAATGGGATATTATTATGAACTCAACCAGATTCTTCAGGCGACGGACGCGTGGCGTTCGATGAATCGCGATTACAATGAGAATAAGGGATTTTTCTCGACGGAAAGCGCTGGGAAAAGGAAGGACGGTCTCCGTAAGCGTTTCTCACCCGTGGCGGTACAAGCGGCGTACAATACGATTCTCTCGACGCAATTATCGCCGATGAAACCCGTACGTCCCGCACCGGTTTTGAATAAGAAGGAATTACGGGTCGCCTTTGCGGTTATGTGGGACCAATTCCAGCCCAACGAAAATTTCTTTTTGTATCTACTCCACTGGGTGGGACATCTCAACAATATTTCGGTGATTCACGATGCGGTCAATCCGAATGTTGTATTTTTTGGTCCGTTCAGCAAAGGATCGGAAAATCAGTATGCAGGAGTTCCTCGCGTCTATTTTACGGGTGAGAATTCGGCTCCCAATAAGGATGCGAATACGTTTCTGAATATCGGATATAATTATGATACGAGTTCGGACTATATTCGGCTTCCGCTATGGGTGACGGAAATCAATTGGTGGGGAGCCGATCCGGTGAAAATGGTGAATCCGAAACCGGTATCACTCAAAGACGCGACGACAGTCAATACCGCCGTACTTGACGCAAAAAATAAGTTTTGCGCCTTTGTTGCGACCAATCCTGCGAATCCGAATCGTAATACGGCCTTCCAGATTCTCAATCAGTGGAAACATGTCGATGCGGGAGGCCGACTCTTTTGTAATATACCGAGCGGACCGATACCGGCTGGCTTAGGAGGCGGCGGAGGCGAACTTGCGAAAGTAGAGTTTTACAAACAGTACAAATACGCGATTACGTACGAAAATAGTTCTGCGCCAGGATATACGACCGAAAAAATCTTCCACGCAAAAGTCGCGGGAGCCGTTCCGATTTACTGGGGCGATCCGTTCGTCGATCGCGATTTTGATTCGGCGGGATTTCTCAACGCGAACCAGGTTGCGACGGCGCAGGATCTCATCGGGTTAGTCAATAAACAGACCGATGAACAGTGGCGTGCTATGGCGTCGGTACCGGCGTTATCGGCGTTCAAACGTCAGTGGTGCGAGCGTACAATGACGGCAATCGCTACAAAAATTTTCGCGCGTATTCTGGATGTGAATGTACGCGTCGAGGAATCGGCGTGGGAGAAATCCGAGGAGTTCTTAGCGTCGGCCAAACCGGTAGCCCCACAAGTCTCGCAAGTCTCGCAAGTCTCACAAACCCCAAGAAGTAACAATAGTCACAATAACCAAAAACGCGTATTTGTCACCGCGGCGAACGCAAAGTTCGTAGAAGCCGCTATCAATGCGATCAATTCTCTCAAACAGATTGAACCAGAACTGACTAAGATTGTATATATATGGCCCGACGTAACCGAACAACTTCAGCAACTATTACGAAAACACGGTGCGACGGAAATTCGTATGCTTCCTACGACTTTATCCTCGGAATGGGAGGATTTCTGGAATCCGCAACATTTTGCGTGGAAGTTATGGGTACATAAGAATATTCTGGACGAGTCCGAAAAAGATACATGTATTTTGTACGTGGATTCGGCTACAGTATTTACGACGTCGCTCGACCGTATCTGGCAATTGATTGATACGCAGGGAATTTTCCTGATTGATGACGTAGAGCAGACGAACGAGCGTTGGTGCCATCCGACGTTTTGTAAGAATCTTAACGTGACGGAGGCGGAGCTCAAGACGAATCAATTATGGGCGGGTTGCGTAGGTATGAAGAAGGGCAGTCCATTCAATGATATCGCGAAACAAGCGCTGGATATTGCGAAACAGCGCGATACTATCGTAGGTGAGAAGTGGCAACCGTATTCGGCAACGTGTCTAGGACACCGTCACGACCAGTCTATTCTGAGCATTCTGAGCCTACGAGCGAATGCGCCCCGTGTGAGCATCAAGGAATTTTACTGCGACCGTTCCTTCCGCGCCGCTCAACAGCTTTCCGTACCACTGTATGTACATCGCGGACAATTCCGCGCAATCGTACCGTTTGCCGAACGGATTGACGAAGCCTACGTCATCAATCTAGAGCGTCGTGCGGATCGTATGGAGAGATTCAAGACTACGCATAAAGCCTTCAAAGATCGCGTCTATCGCTGGAATGCGACGGATGGTCTGACGATCGAGCTATCGCCGAATATTATTCAATGCTTCCGAAATAACGACTTTGGATGGAAAAAATCTGTTATGGGATGCGCGCTCTCGCATCTTGGACTGTGGGAGAAACTTGCGAACGATAGTCTTGCGAATTCGTACTTAATTATGGAAGACGATGTCAAGTTTAGCGAACGCTGGCTCATTCAATGGGCGCAAATGGCGTCGTCAGTACCTAGCGACGCGGATGTGATTTATCTCGGCGGCGTGCTTCCGCCGAACAAGCCGGTACTTCCTGCGGCAACGGAGCCAATCAATAAATTCTTTGCGCGCGTCAGTAAAAATACTCTGTACGGGAATACACCGCGACGATATTTCCATTTCTGTAATTACTCGTACGTTATGACCAAACGCGGCGCCCAGAAACTCGTGATGCTTATCAAAGAACGCGGTATCTTTACGAGTGGCGATCATATGATTGTCAATCACGGAGACGAACTACTGAATATTTATTTTACAACTCCGCTACTCACAACGTGTTTCCAAGAAGAGGATCCGATATATCAGAAATCGCAGTTTAATAACTTTGACCGCGTCGATAACTTCGATTCGGACTTGTGGAATAACAACGAACGATTTACGAAGGAAGAGATTGAGAGGGTGTTGCGCGGCGAGAAGTCGCAGCCGCAGTCGCAGCCGCAAGAATCCCGCATCGCTACCTGGAATACCTTTTTACGACATATCGCGACGAAAAATGTCGCAGGTATCACCGAATCCATCGCAGCGATTTTTGCGATATGGCGACAACTCAGCGCGCAAGAGTTTGCGCAGAATAGCGCATGGCTCCGTATTTTCGAACAACTGCTTACGATGAAAAACGCGACGCTCCTCGACAACACAGCAAATATTGTAGAACTCATTCGTAGATGTCCATCCGAGCAGCAAGAGAGTTGGAAACCCATCCTCGAAAAATTATCCAGCAACAATCGTGTTGTCTATCATCGTTCAGACGTAAATCCCACAACGATGTTGGAATCTCAGTGGCTCAATAGTCTATTCTCCTCACCACTCGACTACCGATCCTATCCTGCCGATATGGAGAATAACGCAATGATTCTTCATCAGATTGTACACGGCAAAGAGATTATGAATGACTTGTTGGAAATTCTGAATCGCCTGTATCAGCAAAAGAAGCAGGTTACAATTCTACATGTTAGCGACGAATTTGGTATGGATGATATTCGTATGTACAATCATCCTGCGGTAAAGAAGGTTCTTCGCAATTACTGGCGACCGGATCTAGTCAGCAATCCAAAAGTACAATTCATTCCTCTCGGATTCGCGAACGATCGCGGAGGGCAATCGAAGTCTAATCCTTCCTTTGAAGAACGTAAAAATATCTGGGCCTTCGCAGGATCGCTGGACCGTCCTGGTCGGCAAAACGCACTCGAAATTCTTCGCAAAGTTGGTCCGCACGAGGAACAGACGAAGCCGACGTGGTCGATTCCAGCGAAACTGACGGCCTCTGCCTATGTCGAACATCTGAGAAACGCAAAATTTGTTCCCTGCTTCGCAGGCAGTAAGTCACTCGAATCGTACCGCTTTTATGAAGCTATCGAACACGGCGCTATTCCTATTTATGTACCTAGCAATAATTGTAGCGATGAATATACAGAACTCTACGGCAAGCATCCGTTCTTAGGATTTCCCAGCTGGGAAAAGGTCGCAGAAATGTTGCCTTTACTTGTAAAGCAACCGAAGATTATGGAGAAACACCGTGAAAAATTGCGAGAGTGGTGGTCGGAGAAAAAACAAGAAATACGTCTAAGTTTGAGTCAATGATTATTCCGGATTGCGATTTCGGATTGCGATTCCGTATTGCGATTCCGTATTGCGATTCCGGATTGCGACTGCGTATTGCGGTTTATTTTACAATATAAATTCTATTTGTATTTTAAAATGAAAATAGGAATTATTACTCACGATTTATCGTTGTTTAGTAACGGTCTTGGACAAAATGCGTATTTTATTTATAGAGTGTATGAAAAACTAGGCCATACGTGTGTATTGTTATCGCACAATCCGAACCATAAGGAAATTGGCTACAATAATATAACAGTAAGTCATATATCGGATGATGAATCTATTTTTAATGTTCGTGAGTATAACCTGATTATTACAGTCGCCGCCGGCATTACACAAACGGTTTATGATCGTTGTAAAACACACAATGTCTATGTTGTAGGATTTGTGTGTGGTAATTTGCTCGCGATGGATTTACAAGGATTTACAGAAGATGGTAAAAAGTGTTCCGTCATTGGAAAGGAACGACCGGTGGATGAATTATGGATAATAAATGCCTTTCAATTTATGAAAACCTATATTGAATTATTACGAGGAACTAAAGCCTATATGGTCCCCCATTTATGGGGACCCGTTCTTATACAAGACGTCGCAGTTCGACGATATAATGAACCCATTGAGCAATTATTGTATAATTCACGAATTCATATTAATTCAAAGATTGATATACTTATATTAGAACCCAATATTCAGTTTGTAAAAACAGCTTTAATTCCACTCATGGCCGCCGAAAAATTGTATCTTACGAATAAAGATCTGATTAACGAAGTCTTTGTATTTAATTTTCGTACAGAATCTTCTGCTTGTAATGCTATTGTAAATAACTTAACTATAAAAGATAAAGTACGGCGA
>Ga0114959_10001927_pt1 | contig 17634 bp, 26 predicted proteins | sample C_130625_EF_Meta_FD_87317 | JGI IMG/M metagenome (GOLD analysis project Ga0114959, IMG submission 87317) | Freshwater microbial communities from Lake Croche, Canada to study carbon cycling - C_130625_EF_MetaG | ecosystem: Environmental > Aquatic > Freshwater > Lake | place: Lake Croche, Canada...
ACATTATTATGTGTTGAATGAATTAGACTATAAAGAGGTTACCTATGAGGCGTGAATGTGCTCAACTACTCCTAGATGAAATGAGTGTTAATCCTAACATTCGTGTTATTACTGCCGACTTAGGATTTGGTATTTTAGATCATATACGTAATGCTTACCCAGATCGTTTTTATAATGTAGGTGCCGCAGAACAACTTATGATTGGTGTGGCTATTGGTATGGCCGAAGAAGGACTAACACCTGTATGCTACAGTATGAGTAGCTTCCTATTGTATCGTCCGTTTGAGTTCTTGCGTAACTATGTTAACTACGAACAGATCCCAATTAAGTTATTAGGATCGGGCAGAGATAAAGATTACAGCCATGATGGTATTAGCCATTGGGCACACGACGATGAAGAAGTACTTGCCGCATTGCCAAATATCGATGTATACAAACCTGTTGACTTACAGGATTTAGAAAAAGACTTTGCTGAGTGGATTAATAGCGATAATCCAGCTTACTTAAATTTAACGAGAAAAATATGAAACGTGTAGTGTATGTAACAGGTTGCTTAGGCTTAATTGGTAGCCATGTTACCCGTGCCTGTTTAGAAAAAGGTTGGTTTGTTCGCGGGGTAGACAGCGTTACCTACGCCGCTACTGCCAACATTGAAGAGTTTTTTGCGTACGAAAACTTCACATTTGAAGAATCAGACATTAACGATATTGAGCGTCTATACAACTGCGACTACATTATTAACACAGCCGCAGAGACACACGTAGACAACTCAATCCTTTCCAGTGATGTATTTCTAAAGAGCAACATCAACGGTGTACACCATTTGTTAGAACTCATTAAAGAGGCCAAACATAAACCAACTCTGCTACACTTTAGTACAGACGAAGTTTACGGCGATTTAGTTGACGGTTTCCACGCAGAAACAGACCTACTAAAGCCAAGTAACCCCTATTCTGCCACCAAAGCCGCCGCAGATCAATTGATACTGGCTTGGGCACGTACATTTGATGTGCCGTATGTTATTGTACGTCCAACAAACAATTATGGTATCGGTCAGTATATTGAAAAGTTTATTCCTACTAGTGTAAAAGCATTAAGTCTAGGTAGACCAATTCCACTACACGATGCTGGCCTACCAAAACGTACCTGGCTACACGCTAGTGACACAGCCGCGGCTATTATCACATTAATCGAAGCCGGTGTACAAAATGATATTTTTAATATTAGCGGTAACTACGAAGAACAAAATATTGTAGTTGCTAAAAAGATTATTGATATGTATTATTTAGGTGGATGTAATGGGCGATATGATGAGCATCTTAATACAGGTATTAAGCGTCAAGGCCAAGATGTGCGTTACGCAATTGATGATACAAAAATCAAAGCCCTGGGTTGGATGCCCAAGGCCGATTTTGATACTGAACTAAAAGCAATAGTGGATCACTATGCTAAAAACTTTATCTGGTAATTATTCTGCTTCGGCGGCACTAACACGTTCGCCTAGATACTGTTTAACAACGCGAACTAATTTACGCTCAGTATCATAAACAAACTCTTTAGCTTCATCTTCGGTATTGACTACCAAAATAAAACCATTTGCGGCACGACGAATTTCAAGTGATTCAAACATAACAATTCCTTTTAGGGGTTGACTAGTTAGTATAATAACATAGTTAGATTAAAAGGTCAAAACGATTTTAACCATTTTACCAATGCCGTACTACACCAGCAACAATAAAAAAGTTAGTTATAAGATAGGTTAATACAATTATAGTTCGGACTAGAGCAATACGATCTGATTCGGATGCTGACACACCAGATTTTTCGCCTAGTGCTTTAGCCCAAATTCTCCAAAATCTGTTCAACTTTTACTCCTGCTTTTTCCAAGAACTGTATGCCATCTTGGTTACGATAGCTATTGCGATAATAAACAGTATTGATACCAGATTGGTAAACCAGCTTGGCACAGTCCAAGCAAGGTGAGTGAGTAATAAACATAGTAGCCCCAAGGCCAGATTCAGTTGATCTTGCCAATTTAGCAATTGCATTAGTTTCCGCATGTAGTACCTCTGGTTTAGTTACAAGTTTATACCAACCATTATTTGATTTGGTATAACCCATATTTAACATTTTATCTGGTTCGGGCAACTGATCGTCATCTGTACAATAAAATGTATTTTCGCAATCGTTATCCCATCCAGACGGCATACCATTATAGCCCATTGATATAACTCTATCATCTTTAACTACTATAGCACCAACTTGAAGTCTACGAGCTTGGCTCATAGTTGCTACAGTTTCTGCTATGGTCATGTACAATTTTTGAAATTTAGATTTCATTTAGAGCGTTCCTAGTCTTAGTCATATCAGCACAAGTACCTTCTTCACTTACTGCTTAAAGAAGTTAACGGCCTCGTCCGGCTGATCGTTTGCTTGGTTTATTGGTTGTTACTTGATTGCCAAACTTGGCATTTTGAACTGCTGTTGTTTTTAATCCAGGTACTCGTGGATTATCTGCCGCGGCTTTAGCCGCCATTGCGGCCGCTATAAAAGGATTCTTACTTTTCTTTTCTTCTGTCATATATCCTCGTTAAAATGGTGCCCTTTGTCCGACTCGAACAGACCACCTACTGATTACAAATCAGTTGCTCTACCAGATGAGCTAAAAGGGCTCAATACTATTTAAGATAATAAAGTTTGGGTATACTAAAATCTGCTTTTCGACTGTGGACCACAATGCTAACAGGTGCGACCTGCTATAGCTCGCCTTCGCAGGCTTTTTTCATGGGTTCTTGAACTCTTTCGCGGTTTTCAAATATTGCTGTACCCTCGGAAGTATCCGATATCGCTTATCAAAGCCACGGGGCCAATGTAGATTTCTCTACGTATACCGCTACTCAACCTACCACAAGTATCAGATGATCGCCACATCGTATACCCAAAACATATTAACCTATGTGTAAATTATACATTACTAACCACTGTATTGTCAAATAAAAATTGTTCTAAACGAACATTTGGCCAAAGATTATAGTAAAAAATAGTTCTGCCATACTCTACTCTATTTTCTTCTTTGGTTAGTTGCATCCTGCTAAAATGTTTATTCTCGTCAATGTTTTTCCAATGTGTTTTTACCATTTCAAGTATGCCGGGGTTCTTGGATTTTAAAAGATTTTTTACGTGTTCTTCTGTTGGTTGTTCAGAAAAAGAAACAATACTGTTGTTGTCAAACAATACCTGATATGTCCATAATTTAGATAACCAATCAACAGGCTTTGTTTTGTTGTATTGTTCTGCTAAAAATTTTACAAACTTTTTATCGGTGTCGTATACTATTGTGCCCGGGAATATTAATTCCAGTCTAGGTAAAGTAATTAAACCACCATGAGATAATAACAAGATAACTTTTATGTTATGCTTTGTTTCTAATGTTTTAAGGTAGTCTATATATCGGTATGTTAGTGGTTCGGCGGCGCGAGTCACAGAGCAAATCAGGACTTGTTGATTTCCCAAAAAGTCCTGAAGTGTTTTGTTTTGTATTACGCCGTTTTGAAATACCGAAAGATTAATATCTTTCATTGAATCCTAATTTAGGCTTTGATAATTCCGTCTACAAGTCCTGGAGTAAAGAATTGTGTATACTTGTCGTACACAACTTCTACACGGTCTTTAAGTTTTGCTGTTTCGGCATCGCTAAACTCAGCGTATGAAATACCCCACTCACGTTGTTTATCAACGTTAGTAGCAATTTCATTAGCATCATCCACAGACCACTGACGCTCTAAACGTGAGCTTACCAGGGCCGCTTGACGCATTGCCGCTTGGTCTTCTTTGCTTAGGCTGTTCCAAAATTCAGTATTGATAATAATACTTGTTAGGTACATGCTATGTTTTGTATTGGCAACATACTTGTGTACCGCTGGATTAGCTTCGTTGTAATAACGTGGTAATGTTGTTTCAACAGCACTTGTATTTGAACGAACTTGTTTGGATTCTGGATCTTCGTCACGTGTATGGACACTCACCGGCGTTGCTCCAAAAGCAATAGCTGTGTCGACCATAACTGGGTTAGCACTAGTGCTTACCTCTAAGCCTTGTAGATCTTCAACTGAGTCAATGGCGCGATCGGCCGCCAAGCAACGGAATCCGCCGCTGTATGTAAATGCTAAACCGGTAGCTGGCGTAGAATCAGCCAGGCCGTCTAACATGCCTTTACCAATTTCGCCCTCTAATACACGAGTTGCGTGATCGTGACTGCTAAACAAGAATGGTAGTTCTAATGCGAAAAAGTCTGGTGCGTTCCATACGCCCAGGGCGCCAACTTGTACTTGGCTCATTTCGATATCGCCATTTTGCATTAGTGTTAACGGTGCTGATGTATCACCGTTCTGGAATTGTTTATTGTAATCAGAAATAGTATAAACGTCGATTTCAATACGGCCGTTTGTTAGCTCTTTAATTTCTTTAGCAAATGCTTCTGCTGTACGTACAAAAAGCTCAATTGGTTCGTGGTATAACAACCAACGGATTTTACGTGTATCATTCATGTGGGAATTCTCCTGGGAATTGTGTATATGTATTTATTTAGCTACTTAGAGTACTTTGTACTCGTAATTAACTGTTTCAGCATTGTCCTGTAGTACAATAGCACCGTTTTTCAAGTGAAATTTACGTGCCATTTCTGTTTTAGGACTTAGAGTTACAAATCGTGTAACTGTTGGGAATAGGCGCTGTATTTCTGATACTGTTGCTCTAAGCAATTCAACACCTGCGCCAGGGGCATAACTCCAAATTGTGTAAAATATAGCTACTGTGGGACTTTCGCTTTCGCCTAGTTCACTAACTGATGTTGGAACATAATCGAGCAGGTTAACACATACCATAGCCCTTGGTGTTTCGTCGACTAGAGCACTAACAAAACGATCTTTGGCCACACGAAATTCTCGAGAAATCTCCGGGCGAACTGGATCGTCTTTGATATACTCCAGCAATGGGTCTTGAGGGTCTGTGATAATTGATAACATTTTAAAATTAAGTGCTTTACTATGTTATTTATTAAAGAACCAATTTCTTCCAGGCTAGTTTAGGAAATACCTCTTCAGTGTGTCTGCGTTTACTTCAAAGTTTTCACGTGACTCTAGATTGCTGTCAATGTCTTGAAGTACATTGAATAATTTTAAATATATACCATTGGCTACAGCATGAAATTGTAACCTGTTGTGTTGGCATGCTTCTCGAGTATGTTCTGTAATTTCTGTTGTGTTGGCTTTAACTAAAGTTTCTATTAGTTGGTCGGCACGAGCTTGTGGCCACTCTGCCAAATCGTAGCTTTCGTCTATAACATTACCAAACGTTTTAAAACCTAGTTTTTGTAGTTTTTGTAAACTGTATTGCCCGCCATAAACTACAAACGGATGCCCTAGCATTAAACTTTTGTATGTTTTTTCTGTAGGAAAAAATTCATTTTGTGTTGTTTCGCTAACGATGCTTAGTTCTGTTTGATAATAATGGCTAGGATAATAAGCATAAAAACGAAAGTCTGGATGTATAAAGGGATCAGGCCAATCTCGATCGGGTCCAAACCCTTCGGCACTTTTGCCCGAACGATGGCTCCATATACTGCGCTCAAGTAAACCCTTTTCTTTAAATAATTCAAAGAACCGTTCTCTGTTAGTGCGTTCTTCACCATTAAAGAATAAAAACTTGTGTGTCTTGGGTGCGACGTCAATTAGGTTGTGGGTATATGCTAATCTGGTGCGATTAAAATCGTTGTTAATAATCCAGGCAAAGAATTCTGGTAAGTTATAATTCTTTACGTAGCCATCTATGTCCCAGTCACCGCATTTGATTAAGTACCCTTTAATGCTGTATTGTGTCAACAACTCTGCTGTAGGGCAGAAACTGGCACTTAATGTGGCATAACTTTCGCTTGGGTAATAAAATATAATTTTAATATTTTTATCACGAACATAAGCTATCAGTTGTTCTGCTGTAGTATGTCCCACATCGCCGTAGGGCGTTTCCATTATAAAACAATCTGTTATAACAGTACTATTGTTTGGGATTGTGTCAATTTCAACATGAGCATAGGCTATGCCATTTAGATCTAGTGTGGCGTACAGTAAGTCTAACTGCTTTTCAGCAGGACGTTTAAGAGGGTGTTTAACTATGTATATCATATGTCCACATTACGATGCCTCGTTTGTCAGCCGCTTTGCTACTACAATGAAAGTATCTTCGGTCCATGGCAAGCATATTACCACTTGTCCAAGGAAATATTTCTTTAAGTGTAAGATAATACAAATCGTTTTTTTCTAAATGTCCAAGTTCCTGTAGACAAAATTTAGGATCTAATTTTAGTGTAGGACGTTCTGAAAACTGTTTACGATATTCTTTAAACTCATTTGTGTGTTCAATGGATTCGTTGAACACCACAGTAGAGCTATTGTATGTACCCAAAGGAATAATAATAGTGTATTCTGGTATTGTGTCTTTAGTATTACCCGGGTGTAAATAATCGCCGTGTAACATAAAAGGAATTGTTGCTTCTAATATATGAGATTTCTGTACTTGTAGTTTCTTACCAAATACTTGTTCAAACTTTGGCTCTAATATAGCACGTATATCAGCAGTTGCTGGATCGTGATATTCCCAGTTATAGTTTGTAGCTATTAAAGGACCTGTGGTTTGGGCGCCGTAATCGCCAGACATAATGCTTACGGTAGATTGACTTTCTATTAGGCGTGTAACTTCCTTAACCTCTTCGGGTGTTAGGAAGTTTTCAATTTGCTTAGATTCTAATAGTGTCATGTATTGGTTGCGGGAGGCGGAATCGAACCACCATCTGAAGCTTATGAGACTTCTGAATTACCGTTACTCTATCCCGCGATAGATAATGTAGTATTTAACTTTGTGAGATCAGCACAAGTATACTCTTGATAGTTAGATTTTAACACATCGGGCATAGGCACTTCAACTATTTTGGCATTAAAAGTTTCAGCAACTTCTCTGAAACTTAGAGTATTGCCTGTGCCTAAATTCCACACTCCGGATTCTTTAACATTAAAGAACTTTATGTGTGTATCTACGACTTCACTAACGTGTATAAAATCTCTACGGAAGTGGTTGCTTCCTTCAAATAATTTAATCTCTCCAGTTTGTTCTGCTTGTTTCTTAAACTGATAAAATGGACTTGCTTGGGTACCCTTGTGTTCTTCGCCCTCAGGTCCGTATACATTAAAGTAACGGAAACCTTGTGCTACTGTAGAACTGTTGTGTCGTTGTACATAACGCTCAAACAAATACTTTGTCCAAGCATAAGGGTTACGTGGATCTAACGGAGCATCTTCGCTAAACGTACTTACAAGACCGTATACACTAGCAGAACTAGAATACTGGAATTTAACTTTACAACTCATACAATCATTGTAAAGCTGTACACTGAAGTCTAAGTTTTGCGATAAGATTTTTTCAACATCTCGCTCTACTGTAGAACTGTTAGCACCAATATGTATACACCAATCGTGCCCCGACACTTGTGGATATGGATCTCCCCACTCGTGCGTAGTAACCTCATGTCCTAGAGATAGCAATTTACGCAACATATGGCCGCCAATAAATCCACGATGACCTGTTAACAAAATTTTCACTTCTGACTATCCCCGGGCATGACCCTGTAATTGTCCTCAACGCTGTCTGGCGTACTTACTTCAATGACTGTGCCTGCTTCAACGCACTCTAATTGATGTGGCATGCATGGAGTATTGTGCCAAACAGCACCATCTCGTATTTCTTTTTCATGTAGTTCAGCAGTGGCCGTATCAATCCAGCGAACAATAAATTTACCCGACTGTACATACCAAGTTTCTTCTTTGTCTCGATGGAAGTGCATGCTAAATTTAGCACCTGCGTTAAAGTTCATAAACTTGCCGCAGTACCGGTCGTTAGTGGCCCAGATAAATTCTGAACCCCATCCCTTTGGCACTAGACCTTTTAACTGTGTCATTTAATTTCCTCTAATGTGGGTGCGTATACACCTATATGCTGTACTGTTATTGCTGACGCCGCAATAGCAAATTTAATTGCTTCTTTTATGTCATTTGTGTCTAAGAACTTGTATGTCAGTGCCGCTAAAAATGTATCACCTGCGCCACACACATCGCTAACTTCTACCTTAGGAGCAGAACATTCAATATCGTGATGTATAATACTTGCTCCCTGTGCGCCTCGAGTAACTATTAAACCGGTACACTCGCTAGTAATCTTGCTGTATTCTAATTCGTTTATCTTTACCCAAGCACCCTGAAATCTCTCCAGGTCTGTTTTCTTAGTATCAATAAAGATAGGAATACTTAACGCAATAAGTTCTTCAATTAATTCATAGCTTACGGTACCTTTGTTGTAATCACTGATAACAATAGCATCGTACACAGATGGAATTTCTGTTTCAAAATTTAGTGGTGGTGATATTTGATCGTTGTCTATGCGAACAATTTGCTGTTTGCTACGTTGGTCAATTAACCGTGTTTTAACAGATGTCTTGCCGTGTAAATAGTTAACATTACATCCTAATGCTATTAGGTTGCTATATACATTGCCAGCCATACCTGGTTTAGAATCTGTACTTGTTGGCACAAACACAGGTATCGGCGCCTCGGGACTGATACGATCTACAGTACCGTATTGATATATGTCGGCGCAATCATCGCCTATCAATAATATGTTGAATTGTTTTGGTTGTTGAATATCCATCTATTCTTTCAAAAAATATTAGCTCGTTACAAACATCTTCCCCTATCACAGGGCGGCCTCTATAATCACTGCCTTTTACCATTACCTCATGTAGCGCAACCATGTCGTATAATTCTTGATCTGTATCAAATATCACCACATAGTCAACTGACCTTAAGGCATACAACATTGTGGCACGGTCGTGCTGATTATTGATAGGCCTACCGGAACCTTTAAGTGCTTGTACTCGTATGTCGCTATCTATAGCAACAGTAAGCAGATCACCGTGAGTTTTAGCAAATTCTAATAGCTCAATGTGACCGGGGTGTAGCACATCAAACGTGCCATTAACAAAAACTTTTTTCATTAACTGTAATTATAGCTTGTATAAAATAAGCTGTCAAGAGTCCTAAATTAGGTGTAGGGTTTCCACCTACTTCCACCTCGCTTTAAAGTCTGCGTGTCCAAGACTATACTACTATTTACATTGTAGGACCGTTGCCGTTCCTAAAACCTACTTCTCCGCCTTCTGCTTCAATGTTCTTTATGACATCTTCAAACAGGATAGGAGCAAAGTCTGGAGTTTGTTCCACGCATACACAATGGTAGCGCACATCGTTCTCATCGCTGTACAGAAGTTCTCCGTTTTTGGCATTTACACCACGGATTCGCTTGACACGATTTGCGTGTAAGTGTCCGTGAATGTTAACACCAAACCGCCCAAGGCTCTCTATGTGAATAGGAATGTGAGAGAGTATCATGCCGTTCATAACGTGATAAGCTCTAAGTTCTCTGAAGTACTGACGGTATTCGTCGTCCCTAAAGATATCGTGGTTACCACGGATAAGAACTTTGTCTCCGTTGAGTCTAGCAAGAGTACTCATTGCTCGACGGTTAATAACAACGTCACCAAGGTGATACACTTTGTCATTGGGTCGAACACGTTCGTTCCAGGCCTTGATCATGGCTTCGTCCATTTCGTCCGCATTGTCCCACGGACGAAGTTTTGTAACACCATCGTTACGTGTGAAGCGACATACACCTGCATGACCAAAGTGCGTATCGCTGACTAAAAATACTGCTGGCATATTCGCCTCCTTTCATTAAATAATAGGTTTGAAAGTTCGCCAATCATCAATGTTTGGCTTTTCGTTTTCGTCGTAAGTCCAGCCCAGGGCCTTCATCATACGATGCTTTACTAATAGGTTAGGGCTACGAAACCGTTCAGTGTCGTTGAACCCTAACATAACACCAACTTCTGTTACTGCTCCAGATCTACAAATGCCAGCGGTACAATGTACAACTACATTCATACGATTATCTAGTGCGTGTTGTAGCAAGCGAACTAACTCATCAGCTTGCTCTTGGCTACAACGCATGGCTTCTTCTAAAGCGAAGTCGTCTTTCTCAATATCAAGGAACTCAAAGTTGTGACGCTCCTTGAATTCATGTTTTGCTTCTGGTCTCCACCCGCCACAGTCAGCAATGCTAATCAACATACTGTTAGGGCCAGCCGCATGATGAAATCCACTAGATACATCAACAGCCGCTACATTTTCAATCCAAGGCATCATACCCTCCAAATCTCTTTAAAGCCTTCTTCTTCAGTTGGCTTTTCATAAAAAATAATCATCTGTTCAACTACCTCCCAGGGAATTTCTTTACCAGGGCGGGAATTCAACCTCTTTACTAATTCGTCCTTAGTAACAGCTGGAAATTCTACTGCAATATGTTCGTAGTCGGGTAACATACGAAACTTCTTGGCACGACTAGCAACTGTAGTATTGGTCTGATCCCAGATCACAGTATGACCACGGTCACGGGCAAATACTACTTGGTCAGCCATTAGTTCAACTGCTCGGGGCATGTATTCCTCGAACACTTCCCTATATGTCTTGCCTTGTGCCCTGGCATAGTCTTCTACAAACAGGTCTGTAGAGATTACAGTCAGTCCCAACGCCCACACTTGGTTTTTAATCCAAGTACTTTTGCCGCTACCAGGGACTCCAACTAATTGATAACACCGTGACATTAGAAATCCTCTGTTACTTCAGTTAAATTTTCAATTTCGTGTAAATCAACATCAGTGTCTTCTTCAAATGAACCACCATAGTAACCATTGTGGCTGTTACGCACTTCAATGTCTATGTAACCACGATCAGTGTGTAGGGTATAAAAGCCATCTTGTATAACTTCGTAACCTTCGTCTGAGCCATCGCGGTTTTCTGTCCACTCTTTGTCTTCTCCACCAGTTACTAGTGCTCCACGCAATAGATCAAAGCTGTTGCCTTTACCTACCACGTCAACTCCGGAGATATGGTTTACCCACACAGAGTTACAACAATCATTACCTGTATTGTAACGAAAGTATTCGCCCTCGGCAGTACGGAACACTACTGTCCAGGCATCGTTGCCCAGGAAAATGCCATTGATGCGTTTTCCGATTAAATTTTTGAATACAGTCATGGCTTTTTCCTTTCTTGTTTGTTTATTACGCTATTGTATATTAAATGGGTTTTTGGATCAACCAAAATACTGTTGTATTTTAGCTACACGATCTGCTAGATTTGGCTGTACTACTTTAGTAATAGTTTCAGCTAAACTTAGATGGTACTGTAAGCAAGGTACAGTATTCTGATTATCATGGTCGTGAAATTGATAAAGAGATGAGTGTTGGTATAAGTCGTACAACGGTTCTTTGTTGTACAGTATTGATTTGGCTTGTGGTAATTTCCAAGGGATCGTGTATCCTTGTAATACTATCAGAGGTATACCTCTACGGGCACACCAGTCATCTAACATAATTAGTTTACAAGATAAATCTTCTACTTCTAGGCCAGGACTTGATAACCAACGGTTATAAAGTCTTTTAGATTCATGTTCTTTACTGTGGCTACTTGGCCAAACATTGCCCACAGTAAAGTTTCTTAATGAGTCGGCATTTACTAATTCTTGTATGCGTTGTTCGTCTACTTCGACATCTAGTTTACCTAGAGAAGTAAGTTGAATAATTACATGATTGTATTTTTCGCTGAGTAGCGAAGTAAATGCTTTATTAATAATCCATTGGTTGCTAACAGCCGGTCCACCAACATCGGTAATGTCGCAGCCAATTGACTTGAGTACATTTACCCAAGTTTTCTTTTCTTGGCCCGACCAACTAAATCCGCAACCACTAACTAATATTTTGTTTGACTGTGACATTATCTTTATTGAAATGATCTATTATAACGGCTTGCGTAGAGTCCGGGCATTGCCCGCAAACACTTTCGGGCTTATTAATATTAGATATAAACTCGTCTATGTCCTGTTCACCTTCGCAAGGTTTATAATTAAACCAATTTTCTCCTGTTAAATCCATAGCATTTGCTACAGCCGGGCATTTATACAGTTTGCCTTTATACAGTATAGGAGTATTAGGGGCGCCGCATATTTTATGTGCTTGCTCAGCTGAACTATACCAGGGTTCTATTTTATCAGTGTACTTAAACGGAACAACAAAGTCCTTAAAGACACTTTTAAATATTTTAAAATCATCCACAGACCATGTTAGCTGTCTATGTTCGTAGTTTTCGTTATCTTGTGACACTTGCCAATCACGCCTGTGTGACAATATGCGTTTAATTTCTTTATTAATCACTGCTTCGTGATCAAATCTATGTACGCTCACTTGCATTTCAAATGGCGCAAAGTCAAACCAACTATCGCCGGGGAAACGATTAAGCAAGTAGCCGTTAGTAATAAGACGTATGGTAGCATTAGGCCAAGCTGTTCTAACCAACTGGCAAATATCTAATAGCCGTGGATGCAAGCAGGGCTCGCCACCAAATAGGGTAATAACTCTAGGTGTAACCAATTGACTCCAATGGTTAACCCATTGTTCTATATCTGAGTAAGGTGCTACACCATTACGTTTAAAGTCGCTTAGACTAATACACCCTACACAGCTAATATTACAACTGTAGGCTATCATTAAGTCTAAACGAGGAATAGGTCTATTCATTATATACCAGATAAGAAGTTGTCTTGACTGCCAATATCAATGTCAAATACTTCTTTTAATTGTTGCTTTACTTTATTCTTATCCTGTACTAAATCCTCGTATGGTACGATTAGATCGTACTCAAATTCAGGTTCCGGCCAGCGATTATATTTTATTTTTTCTAGGTACTCGTTAACATTCTCTTCTGTTGGCTCTACGCCTTGTGCCAGTAAATTAATGTCTACTGTACGCATACCAAACTTTACACGTTTTAAAAAATTGGGATCTGTTGCTGTTTCTGAAATAATTTTTAACAAGCCTATAAAATACTTTGCGTCTGGCTCAACTGTTAGTAGCACTCTGCTAATTCTTTTTTCTGTTAACCTGTCCCACATAGCAGGATCATCGGGATTTTTAATTCTGATGCTGTAGACTTTGTCTAATAGCTTGTGTGCCAACGGAGTGTGCCTATGTGTAGGTACTAGCGTATACAGAACAGGATCTGATGTAACAATTTTAGGATTGGGTCTTGGCTTTAAAAATTCTTGCTCAAAGACATCAAGTACCTTAGTACGACTGTTGGCGTAGACTGCCGAATTGAGTGTCAGGCATTGATCTGCTTTACTTACATCAGCACAAAAAGGTTCGCCGCCGGCGCCTTGGTCATAGTCTACAAATAAAAATGGCATAATAGTGGAGCGGGATGGGGGAATCGAACCCCCGACCGAAGATTGGAAATCTGCTGTTTTACCATTAAACTAATCCCGCAATAACATTGGTACTCGGTAGGGGAATCGAACCCCTCTTCCCGCCGTGAAAGGGCGGTGTCCTAGACCGATAGACGAACCGAGCAATTTGGCGGAGTAGACGGGACTCGAACCCGCGACCCCCGGCGTGACAGGCCAGTGCGCTAACCAACTGCGCTACTACTCCAAATTCTTACTATGCTGTTATTATATATTAAATTGAATTATGTGTCAAATAGTCTTTTACGACTTTTGGCGTTAAATTACGATAGCGGAACAGTGGGCTTTTTGCCACTTTCCATGATATCGTATCTGTCACAGGATTTTGGAACAGTTTCACTGGTGTTCCATTTTTAAATACTGCTACGTATTGCCAATGTTTGGCTAGTACGTTAATGTCTCTGTTTACTGAAAACGATTCTTTAACATAGTTAACTAACCCAAGTGTAGGATCAGGTAGCGCCACAATGCGCTTAAAGAATCTATCTAAGTAAGGAGGTAGCATTGGCTCTAAACAGTTTGTACAATAAACTGCATCAACGCCAAGTGCCTTTAGATCATCTACAGACTTGTTAAACGCATCTAGGTGCTCGTGTGTTGTTACGTTATCTAAGATACCGTTAACACTCATTAACACCACTGTCTTATTGTCAAAGAGAGATTGATAGTCAACTGTTGTAAGCTGACTATCAATATACGTTTTAAAACTGAGATTTTTTAAATCTGTGGGAATCACAAATTAAGATTGAATAATACCGTCTACTAAACCTGGATAGAAGAAATCTTTATACTTTGCGTAAATTGGCTGTACAAGTTCTTTAAACTTGGCAGTTTCTTCTGCTGTCATTTCAGTGTATGTAACACCTAATTTGTCATGTACTTCTGGGTTAGCAAACTCGTCAGCTTCTTCAACTGACCACTTGCGTTCTAAACGGCTAGCGTACAAGCATGAAGCAACAATCTTGTCTTGAATGTCTTTGCTCAAGCTATCCCAGAATTGGTTGCTAATGATAACACTAGTTAAGAACAAGCTGTGTTTAGTATTAAGAATATACTTCTTGTTACTTGCTTGGAACTGTGATACATAGCGTGGAATAGTTGTAACTAAGGCATCGCTTGTGCTACCTTCTGCGTTAACGTGCTGTACAAAGTCTCTAATAGAGAATGTGTTAGCAGTACCTTCCCACAAGTCAACTACGTCTTGGCCAATTGGGTTTAAGTTAACAGCAAATGTGTGACCTTTAAAATCACTTAGTTTTGTTAATTGTTCTGTACTAGCAACAACTTTGAAACCGCCACTGTATGTAAATGCTAGGCCTTTGGCAGGACTCTTGTCTGCTAATTCACTTAACATTTTTTGGCCAATTTCGCCTTCAAGTACCTTTGCCGCATGATCATGATCACGGAATAAGAAAGGTAGTTCTAATGCTAGGAATTCTGGGCTGTGCCACTTAGCAAGTTCTGTAATGTGCATTTGGCTCATTTCTAAGCGGCCTGCTTCCATTTCAATCATTGGATCTGTCAAAGAACCAACTGCTGAATCGCGTGTAGATTTCATTAATTCTTCGTATTCTGTTGGTGTATAAATTTCAACAGTAAACGCACCGTTGGTAGATTCTGCTAAGTGCTCAGCAAAAGCATTGGCTGTACGTAAAAACAGATCTACGGGTTCATGGGCAATTAGCCAGCGAATTTTTTGTGTCATATGGGGAAACTCCAGTAAGTATCGATACAATTATTTATCTACTATAAAGAGTTTCTGTGTTAAATTGGTACCCCCGGCGGGAATCGAACCCACATTGACCAATTATCTGTTGCTACGGGATATAAATCCGCTGTTTTACCATTAAACTACAGGGGTAATTTGGTGCCCCGGACGGGATTCGAACCCGCAACTAGTCTGTCTCTTGAACAGATGCGTCTACCCGGTATATTGCGCCACCGGGGCATTGTTTGGTGCTACCTCTAGGAATCGAACCTAGTTCAACGGTTCTTCAAACCGCCGCTATGACCACATCAGCTAAAGTAGCATTGGTACGTCCTGCGGGGTTCGAACCCACGACCAATAGATTAAAAGTCTACTGCTCTACCAGCTGAGCTAAGGACGCATAAATTGGGGTAACGTATGGGATTCGAACCCATACTACGAGATCCACAATCTCGGGTGCTAACCGTTACACTAACATCACCATTGTTTGGCCTGGCCTACAGGAATCGAACCCATATTCGTAGGGTAGAAGCCTACTGTATTATCCATTATACTAAGGCCAGTTATTATAAATAAACTTGTATGTTAAACGACGACTATTTTTATCAATTATCACATCTTCCACTGCTAGATCAAGAATATATCAATGAGGGGTTGGCCGCTGAGTATCAACTGCCGGCCGCAGAAATAAACGGTGTGCTAACACCGCGTGTCACTAAAGCTATTACAAGCAGTTTCAATGATTCAAAGTTTATACAAGATCTAAGACAAAAATTAAATACACATGTGGAGGTGGTTTATTTCCGCAACAACCCACGTACCTTGTATGATTGGCATTCTGATATATCCGTAAACATTAAGAAATCACGCTATTGTGCTATTAATTTTTTATTAAATATTGTTCACAACAGTCTAACTCTTTTTAGAGAGCCTACTACTAGACTGAACTATAATATAATTGAATGTCCGTATATTTTATACAGCCCTATGCTGTTTAATACCCAGCACAAACATTGTGTTATCAACAACAGCAACCAGAATAGATATATTATGTCGGTTACACCGTTTAATATTTCGTATCATGAAGCTTTGGATTTTTTCAAAACTTACACCATTGACAGCTATTAAGTTGACAATTGATTTATAATTTCAATTGCGGCTCGTACATATTCAATGTCAATATGTAAACGGCGCGATATTTCAATAGCATCTAAGTTTCTACTCAGACACTCTTTGATTTGAAGTAACATTGGTGACATATAAGCCTCTGGTTGTATGTAACATATATACAACGCCTAAAGAGCTAACTTAGTTGACACAAATGAATAAATTGGCGGAAGCGGTGGGATTCGAACCCACGGACCCTTTCGGGCCGTCAGTTTTCAAGACTGGTGCGATAAGCCGGACTCTGCCACACTTCCTTTGTTTGGAACTCTATAAATAATTGTATGATAACCGCCGAAGATGCTACTAACGATCTTATTAAAATAGCGCAAGGAGAATATACTCCGGGTGCTACACATACCTGCGTAAAAGAATTTAAAGTATTTTTCCCCAAAGAAAAACCGCCTGCATTTATACCAGACGGTCTTCCTAAATTTTGGCAGAGGGTAGAAGGATCGAACTTCTAATAACGGAATCAAAATCCGTGGTTATACCATTTAACTAACCCCCAACAATTTAATCTATTGCTCTGCGAAAAATAATTTCCTGTTTACTAAATGCTTGTACTTCCCATGGCTGGTAAAGATAAGGATACTTATTTGGATAAAATTTACCTTTCCACTTACGGCCCTTGGGAGTTATTTTTAATATGCCTTTGGTCATTTGACTAACGTGTACTAATTCGTGTGTTAGTGTAAGACCCAACTCAATATAGTTTCTAGTAGGACATAACACAATAAGGTATGTGTCAATACCAGGTAATGGAATTGTTTGCCCAGCTGCATCTATATCTTTATCTGTTTTGATGTATAGAAATTTTTTACTTCTGTTTAATCCAGTCTGTTCCATTAAGGATGGAAGCAACGATTCTATATACTTACTCAGTTTTGGACTAGCATCTATATGAACTTCCATCAACGACTCCTTAAAATTTAATTATGTTATATATGTGAAAATATTCTACTACTCAAGTATGGTCAGCCCTGAGAGATTCGAACTCCCAACTTCCAGTTTCGAAGACTAGCACTCTATCCAATTGAGTTAAGGGCCGTGTGGTGGTAATGACTGGACTCGAACCAGTAACAGTCTCCGTATGAAGGAGGTGAACTACCAATTGTTCTACATTACCTAAGATTGGAAGTGCGGGTGAGATTTGAACTCACGGCTTTACGGATTTGCAATCCGACCCATTGGACCACTCTGGCACCGCACTATAGTTATATTGGCGACCCGGGAAGGATTTGAACCTCCGACATTTGGTTTTGGAGACCAACGTTCTGCCAGACTGAACTACCGAGCCATAA
>Ga0114959_10001930_pt1 | contig 17625 bp, 14 predicted proteins | sample C_130625_EF_Meta_FD_87317 | JGI IMG/M metagenome (GOLD analysis project Ga0114959, IMG submission 87317) | Freshwater microbial communities from Lake Croche, Canada to study carbon cycling - C_130625_EF_MetaG | ecosystem: Environmental > Aquatic > Freshwater > Lake | place: Lake Croche, Canada...
AAAAGGCCAGAGGTCGCCCTCCATGAGATGTCCGGTGTGTCCGACAATGGGCAACCGGATCATTTCGAACCTCCCGAGTCCGGGATTGGTGCCAACCGTACTGAGAGTTGACACCCGTGTCAACTCTTGGAAGAAGTGACTTTCAGCGGCCTGCGGAATAGGTGTACCGTCCTAGCAGGCCCTCTCGGAAGCGGCGGGGCGCTGAAGTTGACGTTGACATCAACATCCAAGGGGAATTCATGAGCACCGTGGGGGATATGTCCCAGCCAATTGAGTACGACCGCCATGCGGCGGACTACAAAGATCACTTCAGCGAGATCACCGAGGATCTTCACGCGAAGTGTCCGGTCGCCTTCAGTTCGACCTATGACGGCCACTGGGTGGTCTCGGGCTATGACGAGGTCTTTGAAATTGCCCGGAACGCCACGTTGCTTTCGAACGATCGAGACCTGACCGGCGAGCGTCCCGAGCTCAAGGGAATTTCAATCCCTGGTCGCCCAGGCATGGAGTACTCACGCGGTGGATTTCTCGAGATGGACCCGCCTGAGCAAAAGGACTTCCGCCGCGCGCTTGATGCCTATCTTTCACCGGCAGCAGTGGAGCGCTGGAAGCCCATGACCCAAGACATCACTCGAGCCACCCTGGACGAAAAGATTGAGTCGGGGAACATCGACTTTGTTGACGACCTTGCCAACATCGTGCCCGCCGTCATGACCATGGCCATGTTGGGCCTGCCCTTGGCTGACTGGGTGGTGTACAACTACCCCGCTCACGCCCAGGTGTATACCCCGCCTGACGCACCTGAGATGGAATACGTCATGGGTGAGTCCATCAAGATGGGGATGAATCTCCATGAGGCCATTTCTGGGCTCCGCCAGAATCCAAAGCCTGGTTTGATCAATGCCCTGATTGAGGCGCAGATCGTCGGCAAGCCCGCCACCGATGATGAGATTCGCGACGCGGTGATGCTTCTCGTCGGCGGTGGCTTTGACACCACCACGGCGCTCACCGCACACTCGGTGGAGTGGCTGGGTGAGCACCCCGCTGAGCGGGACCGCCTCCGTAACAATCTCGACACGTTGCTTGACTCGGCCACCGAAGAGTTTCTTCGCTACTACACACCAGCCCCTGGCGACGGCCGTACCGTGATGTACGACTACGAAGTCGGTGGGAAGAAGCTCGAGAAGAATGACCGCCTTTGGTTGTCATGGGCCATGGCGAACCGTGACCCGAAGATCTTCGAGGACCCCGAAAACATCCACCTCGACCGTCAGGGCAACCGCCACACCACGTTCGGGCTCGGTGTTCACCGCTGCATTGGTTCAAACGTGGCTCGAACGGTCTTCAAGACCATGCTCACCAATGTGCTTGAGCGCATGCCTGACTATGTTTGCGACCCCGCCGGTGCGGTGCACTACGACACGATCGGCGTGATCCAAGGCATGAAGAACCTGCCGGCCTCATTTACGCCTGGAACCCGCCAGGGCCCGGGCCTCGAAGAAACCCTTGCCATCTGGGAAGAGCGCATCGTCACCGAAGGTCTGGCCGAGCCGGTAGCTCGCAGTTCGGCGAAGTAGCGCATCACTGTTTCTCACCACACACCTCACTTCAACCCAACCGAACACAAAGGAGTCAGCATGAACCTCGAAGACATGATTCTGATTTCGATCGATGACCACGCGATCGAGCCACCGGACATGTACGACAACCACGTACCGGAGAAGTTCAAGGACCAGGCCCCAAAGATCGTGCGCTCCGCTGAGGGCATCGACACGTGGACGTTCCAGGGTCAGGCGACCTCGACACCTTTCGGTATGGCGGCCACGGTGGGCTGGCCCAATGAGGAGTGGGGCTTTGATGCTGGAACGCTTTCTGAGCTTCGCCCAGGCTGCTTTGACATCCACGACCGCATCAAGGACATGGACGTCAACGGGGTGCTGACCTCGATGAATTTCCCCACCATGGCAGGCTTCAACGCCCGAACCTTCACTGAAGGTGCGGACCGCGAGGTGTCCTTGGTGATGCTTCGTGCCTACAACGATTGGCACCTTGACGAGTGGTGCGCCGCCTACCCTGGCCGTTTCATCCCGCTGGGCATTGTGCCGATGTGGGACGTCAACTTGGCCGTTGAGGAGGTCAACCGACTGGCCAAGAAGGGCTGTAAGGCCATCTCGTTCCTCGAGGCGCCGCACTCGCAGGGTTTCCCTTCGTTCCTCTCGGGGCACTGGGATCCCATGCTCAAGGCTCTTGTGGACAACAACATGGTGCTCTGCCTTCACATCGGTGGCGCTCAAGGGCTGATCAAGTTGGCCGACGAGGCACCTATCGACCACCAAATTGTCATCCCGACACAGATCACCATCCTTACGGCGCAGGATCTGCTCTTTGGCCCCACCTTCCGTAAGTTCCCCGGTCTGAGGGTGGCGCTGTCGGAGGGTGGCATTGGTTGGATTCCCTTCTACCTCGACCGAGTGGACCGCCACTTCAAGAACCAGGCATGGATCGGCAATGACTTTGGTGGAAAGTTGCCATCAGAAGTCTTCAAGGAGCATGTCCTTGCCTGCTTCATCACGGACCCTTCGGGCCTCAAGATGCGAAATGAGATTGGGATCGACAACATTGCCTGGGAGTGTGACTACCCCCACACCGACACCACCTGGCCCTTTAGTCCCGAGATTCTTTGGGAAGAGGTGCAGACTGCTGGTTGTAGCGATGAAGAGATCCACAAAATCACGTGGGAGAACTCAGCGCGGTTCTTTGACTGGGACCCCTTCGCCCACATCGCCAAGGATCAGGCCACCGTGGGTGCACTTCGGGCCAAGGCCAAGGACGTCGACACCACGCGGATGTCGAAGTCGGAATGGAAGGCACAAAACGAGGCTGCCGGTATCGGCGTTCTCTAAGCCGCCTCCAGGAGTTAGTTGCTGGCCCGATCGGGCGCCGTTGGGGCGCCTGATCGGGCCAGTGGCCGTTCTGGGCTTCTTCCAATGAAAGACTTTGGAGATGCATGACGATCCGTCTCCTGAAGTGATCCTTGGCGGACAAAGCACGCAGAGTCGAGTTCGCCGCCAACCTCAATTAGCTCGGTATGACCAAGCCAGCATTTACCAAATTCTCGATGCCGCGACCCTTTGTTCGGTTGGAGTCTTGGTGGATGGAGCGCCCCTTGTGCTCACCACTATCTTCTGTCGAGACGAGGACTCCCTCATTGTTCACGGGAGTCAATCAGCGCTGCTCCTTCGATCCATGCTCAGCACCCCGAAGGTGTGCATCAGCGTGACGCTCTTTGATGGCCTGATCGTGGCTCGCTCAGCCTTCAATTCCTCTATGGCCTATCGATCAGTCGTGCTCTTTGGAAGAGCGGAACTCATTGAGGACCCCGTCGAAGCGGAACGTGCACTTGATCGACTGACCGACGCCGTTCTTCCTGGCCGTACAAGTGAGGTTCGCCGTCCACTCGAGACCGAGCTCGCTCGTACGAGCGCTGTGCGCTTCTGGATCGATGAAGCCTCAGCGAAGGTCAGCCTCGGTCCACCCAGCGATGAGCTCGAGGATCTCGAGGGCGACGCTTGGGCGGGGGTCGTGCCCGTGATGACGAACTACGGAGCACCAATTGCGGCGGTGGATGGCCGAATGGGGAGAGAAGCGATCGAACTGCCTGCGTCAGTTCGACGGCTGTTCAAGTCCTAGCGACCACTCCAGCGGGGAGGGCGCTTCTCGAAGAAGGCGGCGATCCCTTCCCGTGAGTCATCGGATTCACCAAGGCGGGCGAGTGCAGCGGCGGTGGCATCCCAGCCCACTGGATCCTCGATTGAAAGAACTCGGTTTACAGCTTCGAGGCTGGCTTGTACCGAGACCGGAGCGTTTGTGCAGATATGAAGCGCCATCGCCAAGGCTGCGTCCTTCGCAGTGCCGGCGGGCACGAGTTGATTGACGAATCCAAGTTGATATGCGCGCTCGGCTCCAAGCGCGAGCCCCGTCAGGATCAGCTCGCGCCCAATATTGGGAGGCAGGGCCCGGGGCCCTCGGAAGAGTCCCGCACAGGTGGCAATGACGCCGATCGAAACCTCGGGAAGACCAAAACTCGCCTGCTCTGAGGCCACGACGAGGTCACAGGACAGGACGATCTCAAAACCCCCGCCGAGCGCAGGACCTTCCACTGCAGCAATAAGCGGCGTGGTTCGCTGGCGGCGAACGATTCCGTACTCACCGCCGCGGTCGGTCGAATAGTCACCCATCGCCTTGAGATCACTCCCCGCCGAAAAAACGGGTCCGTTCGCCGAGAGGACTCCACACCAGAGTCCTGGATCGTCCTCGAGTTCGTTGAGCGCATCGTCGAGAGCATCGGCGAGTGCTCGGTCGACGGCGTTCCGCCGCTCGGGTCGATTCAGCGTGATCACGAGGACTCGGCCTTCTCGGAGTGTTTCGACGAGCTCGCTCATGAGGGTCCTTCTGTGCTGCAGCCTGGCCTTTGCAGCCTAACGAGCGAGGCCCCTTCTCCAAGTGATCCACCAGTCTGACCTGGGGGTCGGCACACCTTGCGGGGAAACGGGAGTACCTCCAGCACAGGGGAGTGGTCGGGCCGTTACTGCAGAAGCTCGTGAGCAAGTGAGCGAACTCGACCCTCGATGTCGTCGCGAATGGAGCGAACCTCGTCGAGAGTTTTTCCTGCTGGGTCAGTCAATTCCCAATCCACGTAGCGCTTCCCTGGGTAGACGGGACAAGCATCGCCACAACCCATGGTGATAATCACGTCGGCATCGATCGCCATCTGGTCGGTGAGTTTCTGTGGTCGGTTATCCGAGATATCGATCCCCTTCTCCTGCAGTGCCTCGACCACCGCGGGATTGAGGGTTTCGCCTGGAGCAGAGCCCGCTGAGTGGATAACCACACGATCTCCGGCGATCTCAGCGAGCAGAGCAGCTGCCATTTGCGAGCGACCTGCGTTGTGGACGCAGAGGAACAGCACAGTGGGCGATGCGTTGGTCATCTCAAGAAGCTCCTTGTTCAAACGAAGGGGTGAGGAGGTCCTCGGCTTGGTCGGGAGTGAGACCGGTGTAAAGCAATCTGATGAGGCCGATCCCAAGTCCTGCACCGATCACTTGTGCGCCAATGAATGGCAGAACCGAGCCGGGGGCAATGCCGGCAAATGTATTCGAGAACATCCGCCCAACGGTGATCGCGGGGTTGGCAAAACTTGTCGAGGAACAAAAGAAGTAGGCGGCGGTGATGTAAGCACCGACCGCTGCGGGAGTGATAGCTGAACGCCCCGTCCGGGCAAGGCCGAAAATCACCAGGAGAAGTCCGGTGGTGGCAAGTACTTCAGAGAACAGATGGGGTCCGGTTGCTCGATGGTGCGTCGAGATCGAGAGAGCAGCGAGGGAGAACATCGCATTGGCACTCAGCGCGCCGGCAACGCAGCCCAGGACCTGAGCGGGAAGATACGCAGTGGCATCGCGCCACGAGATCCCGCCAAAGGCGGCATCAACAAACGAAACCACCGGGTTGAAGTGTGCTCCCGAGACGGCACCGAACATCAAGATGATGGCGAAGAGTCCCGTTCCGGTGACAATCGCATTCTCCAAGAGCTCAAGGCCGAGATTGCCAGGGCTGAGCTGTACGGCGGCGATTCCCGAGCCGATCACAGTGGCAGCCAAGAAGGCACTGCCCAAAAACTCGGCGAGGAGCCGACGCCAGAGCGCCACCTGTCCCATTTCAGAATCCACCCTTTCGTGGGGTTAGCAGCAGCCGCCACCGGGGGTGCAGGACTCGCCAGAGGCATCGACCAGGGCGATGAGGGCAGGCAGTTGCTTCCGTTCGGCTGAATCAGAAGTGCAACATTTCTCATCGCCGCCCAGTGCGTTCTCGCCTTGAGCATCTGCCAGGACGGTATAGACCTCCCAGGCTTCGGCGTCCGGAGCCGAGACCCACACTTTGTCCTGGACGGCGTAGCAACAGGTCGTCTGCTCCTCGATCTCTGTTGGCACTCCTTCAGCGGCAAGCCGAGCAGTTGCCGCGATGACTTCATCGGTGGAGTTGACCTCGATGCCGAGGTGGTTGATCGATCCAGGTTGGCCGGCGCCTTCTATGAGGACGAGCTTGAGGGGTGGCTCGGAGATGGCGAAATTGGCGTAACCAGGCCGGATCTTGGCCGGTGTTGAGCCAAAAAGCTTTGAATAGAAGGCGATTGACTCCTCAAGATTCTCGACATTGAGGGCAAGTTGAACTCGAGACATCGTCACTCCATAGATCGATAAGTATCGATTAGTATCCTCGGGATGTCCGCTGCTGTCAAGGTCACTGCCCGCCATCGCCTGCCTGGAACCGGCTCGCCAGCTGGTGACCCGTGTTGCGAAGCCCCCCTCAACTCAGGTGGCCTGGTTGAACAGGGGACCGAGCACCTGGCACATGTCTTTGCAGCGCTTGGGGACCCGGCTCGACTTCGGATCTACGCCATCATCGCTAGCAACGAAGAAACCTGCAGCTGTCATCTTGAAGGCCCGCTCGGGAAGAGCCAGTCAACGATTTCTCACCACACCACTCGTTTGGCCAAAGCTGGCCTCATCGTTGGCGAGCGTCGAGGGAGATGGACCTGGTGGAGGTCAGTACCCTCGGTGGCCGCTGAACTTGGACTGGCCAGCATGCTCTTTGGAGAATCAGGCTCGTAAGCCCGCGCCCTGGCCCGAGCGCTCGCGGGAGTAGTCATCCATAGTGTGGGGCATCCCCGACGCTGTCCTCACGATGCAAGGATCACGGGTGTGGGTGAGGACTGCACTGCGTTCAAGAGCAGGACGCGGTTGTTGGGCGGTGAGCGCAACATGGCTCGCCTCCTCACGGGGTTGAATCCGTGCAAGGGTGGGAGTCGACGAGACGATTAGAGGACCTGATATGGGCAGCGAAGGACGGAGTTTGGGACACCGCCCCACCTCGGGATCTTTGGAGTGCTCTGTCAGCAGAATGCGAGAAGGATCAAGGAACTGCTCCGGGTCTGGAGCTCTGCTTCGCTACTCGTGCAGGAGCGCCCCGGAGGTCAGGGTCATGGAGATGGCGGTCGGTTTGGCGACGCCGGATTCAATCACGTACATGGTGCGTCCCGGTTGATAGCCGTACCACTGCAGACAGGCTTGTGCAGGAACCGTCAACTTTGCTGGCGGTGACGCCGTTGCTTTGAATGAGATCCTGTTTGAACTGTACCCAGAGGGGTCGGGAGTGATGGCAAAAGAGAGTTGAGCGAGGTTCGGCGATGAAATCGAGACCCACGGGAAGGTGCGGGGATCGATACCGGCGGGGAGCTCAACCTGGTACACCCGCTTTTGGCCGAACCCTCCGACTTCGATCCACCCTTCTCCGAAGGTTGAGTAGGTGAGGAACTCCCGGCCGTTGTAGGTGATGACAGGAGTGGGAGGTGATGCACTGACTCCGCGAACGGATTCCTTCGGCAGAATCAGGAAGGCAATCCCATCCTTGGTTAACCCGTAATAGGTGAGCTTCTCAGATTCCGACTGATGAAGGTGGAGGGTGAAGCCTGAGTCTCGGGCACTGAGATTTCGAACTGCGAATGCCACGTCAGGACGGGCCTCTGTGGGAACCGCTGTGGCGACCACCTTGCCTGAACTCGAAACCGCGATCACGCGCTGGACCGGTCGCTTGGAACGCGGGTCGATGGCCCAACCCTGCACCGTGTCAGTTTGGGTCCCCACCAGTTTCAACCTGGGAGAAATGCTGGTGGCTCGCTTGTCGGGGGCAGGAGGGGTGAAGTAGTTCGGGATATCGCCGAGTCCGCACTCATTCGAGGAGAAATACAGATCGGTCACTGTTGCGAAGGGCAGATCGGGAACTGGAGGGGCATGGTCAACCAGGTCATCACGTAGGAGGAGCAGTTGGCCCTTGTAGTTCACGAGCGGTTTGTAGTGGGTGAGCAGGTAGTAGGTCACTCCATAGGACCGAACGGAATTTGGGACACCGTTGATATCTGGGAAGCCGAATGAAGAGTTGTGGAACACCACGACTGGGGGCTGGCTCTGTTTGAGATCGGTAATGAACTTCCTCTGGGCCGCCTCGGTTTGTACCACTTCTTGAATGTAGAACTGGCTTCCGGGCACCCGATTTAAAAGGAAGTAGAGGACGCCGGGCTCATTGGAATAGTCCACCACGGGGAGCGAATCCTGGGCGTAACGCCTGAGCAATAGATCAAGGCCCTTGATCTGGGTGGTGTCGACCGTCATCGGGGTCGTGTACCCCAAGAGACCAACAGCTGGAGTCGGGTTACTTGCGTGGAATCTTGCCGGCGCCGAAGCCAGGGCGTGCGAGACCGAATTGGGGAAGGGATAGTTGCCAGCTCTCGTTGGGAGCACCAGGGTGACGAGGAGCACGAGCCCGAAGAGGAGAGGGGCAACAGTGTTGCCTCCGAAGTGTGGCATTGCACGATGACGCCCTAATGCAAGGCGAGGCGAACGATTGTGGAAATAAGAATTTGCCGTCTTCACCGAGAGCGCGGCCCAGAGTGCGAGAAGGGGGATTGAGACGCTCAGCGATTCCACGACGTGCCATTGATCAGGGATATCGATCGCTTTGGTCAGATAGGTAATAGCAATGATCCCGGTGACAACGAGCAGCCAATCAAACGAGGACCATGCTTGGCGGAGGCGGAGTTTTCGACCTACCCGCCATAGTGTGGCCCACCACAGGAGGAGGGGGAGGGCGAAGAAGAGGTCAACGAGGTAATCCGATCGAGGAAACCATCCATTGATCACAAAGGCCACTTCTTCGCTCCGGTTGAAAGCAAAGAACGGTACGAACTGCAAGAAGGCCTTCAGCGAGTGGGTGGCCACGAGATATACGGTCCAGCAGGCACCAAAACCAAGGCCAAGGATGGCGACACCCTCGAGGCGCTTGAAATTCCTTCTGAAAGATTTCGTTCTGTCATAGGAAACCGCTTCGAAGATCCCCAAGGTCCCAACGAAAATGAGAGCAAAGATCAAAATCTCCGGAGCGATGATGCAGTTGATGAAGAGCAGTGTTGTGAATGCTGCGATTCGAACCCCAGAAGGCCTCCGAAGGAGCTGACCAAAGAGGATCACGATGACGGGGAGGAACATGAATCGTGTGCTGAAGAGTGTGTACTCCCCACCCAGTAGTCCGGCCACCACCGCAATCCCAAAGGTGAGCGGGATAAAGAGATTTCCTCGACTCACGTAGACCACAAAGAGGTACTGGCAGATCCAGAAGCCGGGGATGACCAGCATTCCGAGACCCGCCCATGCGCCCCACCACGAGTAGCTGAATATCGACAGCCCGACCTGCCCCGCGAAAACGTCCTGAAGTAATCCGTGAATTGTGTAGACGTCTCGCCAGGGGAACAAACCATGCTGGAACATCAACCGGGGAAGCGCCAACCAGTGGGAATCGTCAAATCCCCAGAACGCAGGCATGGTCTGGCCTGAGAGAGAGCTCGCGAGAGATTCCGGTGCGTTGCCAGCGATACGAGCGAGGAGGAGGAAGAGGAGTACGGGTCCGATTCCCCAAGAAAGGAATTTACCTTCGAAGAGTTGCCACGTACCGGCGGCATCCCTTTTCGAACCTGGAATCAGGACGATGAGGAGCGCGGCGAGCGTACCTCCGACAACGAGCCACAGTGGGAGCCAGGGGTAGTGGACAAATTTCTTGGTCGAGGAGACATACACCGTCGTGTGCAGCGAGACGAGATACAGCAGGGCAATCGTTGACGTGGCGAATATCGCATTGACTTTTGCCAGCGAAGTTGCGAGTGACCAGCGCTTCGCCAAAGGGCGAGATCGCCAGTGGACCCAGGCGAGGCAGGAGGTTACACCGACATACCCAACAGCGGCCCCCAGCGCGAGCGGCGTGAGTCGCTGAGCGGTCGGTGTGAGCGTGGAGACTTCGACAGCGATTGCCAGGGCTGGAAGCAAGGTTCGACACAATCCCCAGAACAACGAACGGGGACCTGTCGCACCCGCGGCTGCCGGTGATTCCGGCGAGATGACCGGCGAGACAACCGGCGAGACAACCGGCGAGGAAGTGGCGGCCTCAGCCTGGCTGACCGGTTCGGCGAGGTTTTCGATCCACGGTGAGGCACTGAACCCTATGGGGAGGAGCTTCGGTTTCTTCTGGCCTCGGCCACTCGGGAGAAGACGGGAAAACCAGTCGAAGGAGAAGAAAATAAGGGCGACCACTCCAGGGAAGAGAAAGGCAAGGATGTAGTAGAGGTCTTTCCACTGCAGGAAGTTGAAACTCGCCCAGGTGGCGTAACCAACAATACGAGTACTGATGTGGAGTTGTTTCGGTACCTGGGCCCAGACAAGCAGCGACGCTGCAATCCCGCCGAGTATGGCAATGAGAGGTCTGAAGAATCGCATGAAGGGTTGGGGTCCGGAACGAAACGCGGACTATGGGGTTTTCTTTGAGCGAGATCGGAGTCGATCGATCGATCCGAAGATCTTGTGAATGCGGTCGTCAGAAATACCCGTTTTCCGCTTGAGCCAGTCATAGGCCTGCAGTGCTCTGCGATCAGCGGAGATGAGGATCTTCTTCCACCCATCCTCAGGTCGGGCCTGATAGTTGGTTGAATGGACGATTGGTTTCTCCTCCTCAGTGAAGTAATAAAGAGCGAGGGATCTGCGGTAGATGTCGGAAGGGCAGGTCATCGGGATCGGATGGCCGTGGAATGAATCACTCTCGGTCGAAAAGATCACCGCACGGTTGAAGAGCGGAGCAATTTTCTCTTGGCACTTGCTCATATCTCGTGCCCACAGCTCGAGGTCCCCGCCGTAATCAAGATGCCAATCTTGATTCATGTAGAGCAGCAAATTCACTCTGCGCGCCCAGTGCTGGTGGTGGGGATGCACCGTGTAATCCGCATGGACATTTAAGAAGCCACCCTGGCCCGAACGGTGAAGTCCTCCCCCTTCAAGCGCCGGATCGGCCTTGAGGCCTTCAATGCCGGTCAGCTTGGTGAGGAGCTCTAAGAATTTTGGCGAGTTGAGGTCAGCGAGGAGTCGCTGGAGTTCCGGACCCCACTCGGTGGGATCGGTATGACTGAACTTACGCTCGTTGATATGGATGAATCCCTGCCAGCGCTGGTCATCGAGAGCCCTGAACTCTTCCAGAGAGGCCTGGCACGCTTGTTGATCCAAGAAATCGTCAAAGACGACAAAGGGAAAGGGGGCAGCCGAACGATAGCGATCGGCGGAATCGTCAATCCGGCGTTCAAGTTCGTCCCAATGAATCGGTGCGACCGACATTTATCCCCTTTCTTCCTTGGCTTCTGTCCGCCTCATGCTGAGGGAACGAAGCGATGCGTGACCACTCGATCGAAGGATCCAATGTCACAGAGTGGACGCTCCTGAACGAAGAACCGACTCCTTCACTGAGCCTTCCGACGATCAGGCGTTGCCTCGAGGATCCATTGATAGGCGAACATCGTCGGCCAGACCTTGAGCAGTACCTTTTCAATCCAGAGAATTCCTCGGCGCGAGGCCTTTTGGACCCCAATGGCATCGAGGGGGAGACCGACGGGCTCGAAGGAGGAGACTGAGAATCCTGCGTTCTCCACCAGACGGCGGATACTGCGTCGCGTGAAGAACCGCAGGTGTGAAGCATCCAGGATCCCTCGCTGGTCGTAGCCAAAAATCCCGAAGAACACTCGGAACCTCGAATACCAATGTGAAATATTTGGTACGCAGATCAACGCAATCCCTGTGGCCTTCATGCGCTGTCGCCCATCAACCAGCAATTGCTCCGGCTTTACAAGATGTTCGAGCACATCGCAAGCAAGCAAAACATCGAAATCAATCCCCACGACTTCGGGGATACCTTCGTTGAGGTCCGCTTGGTAGAAATCGTTGAGTCGATCTCGGACTCCGTCAATTTCGTTGTAGTCGACCCCGGTGACTGAGTAGCCGTAGCGCTGCAACTTTTCATCGAGCAGACCCCCCGAACATCCGAGATCAAGAACCTTTCCTGGCTCGAGGTCACGCAAGCGCTCCAGCACCCGGCCATGCGAACTCTCCGGGCTTCCTTTGAAGTCGTAGGCCTCTTGGAGGGCCACTCGAGAACCGTCACCAAATCCCATCTTGTGGAGGCGATAGGCAACGACGTCCCGGGCGACCGCCCCGGCGTAGGAGAGGCCATCGACGTAACAGATTTCGTCACCGTAATACGTGGGAATCGGGAGCTCTCGAATCGTTCGGTCGGCATCATGAAGCTGAATAATGATTTCAGTATCAAAATCGAATCCGTCTGAGTTCTTCTCGAACGGGAGTTCAGCGAGGGTTTGCACCCGGTAGGCGCGGTATCCCGAATGGAACTCACTCAGTGACGTCCCCAGCACTTTGTTTTCAAACTTGGTGAGCACCCGATTTCCGAGGTACTTGTAGAGCGGCATCCCACCCTTCAACGCATTTCCTTTGACCATCATTCTCGAGCCGAACACAGCATCAGCGTCTTCGCTGATGATGGGCTCGACCAGTCGACCAATCTCCTCGGGGGCATATTGCCCATCTCCATGAAGGAGAACGATGACGTCGAGCTGGTGCTCGATGGCAAGTCGGTAGCCAGCTTTCTGGTTCCCGCCGTAGCCCAGGTTTCGAGGCTGCCGTACCAAGGTGATCGGGAGGTCAGAAGTTTCTTGGTAGCGAAGCGCAACTTCCATGGTCGCGTCGTGGCTGAAGTCGTCACTCACGATGACTTCCGTGATCCGGCTCCTGAAGTCCTCGGGAATTCGATCTAAAACGGAGCCAAGGGTGCGCTCTGCGTTGTACGCAACAATCAGAACCCCGATCCGGGTAGCGGTATTCATTGATGAAGCCCCCCCAGGTTGTCCATTTGAACTTTTAAATTTTTATCACGAAGGAGAACAGGAGGGCGGTATCAAGAGACTGTTTGCCGTGCGGCCAAGGGGCCCAACAGCGATCCCCTCCCCGATACCGACCTGGATCCCGAGCAATGCCCTCGAGCGCAGAAGGTGACTCCCCCCGTGCCCGGGGCCGTCGATTTCGAGCGGTCACTCGGGAGGCGAGACGACAGCGAAGATGCGGGCGGCGGGTCCTGGTTTTTCGGTTCCTCAACAGAGATGAGCGGAGAGTGTTCCCGCGCCCTCGAGACCCTCTTTTGAAAATTGATCCCAGGTGGGCTCACTGTGCGGCGGGCGTCTCGGGGCTGTTCGAGAAACGCCGCTTGAAATGAAAATCTTTCTGTCGAAGTGCTCGTTGCTCAATGAGAAACCAGCTCCCGACGGCGAAAGGGAGTGTTCCGAGAATAGCGAGCGCTAGATAGGGGGCAAACCCCCATCTGTTCAGGCCCCAAACGGTGAGGAGCTGCGCAACCGGATACGAATAGATGTAGACGCCGAAGGAATAGTCGTTCTTGACGCCAAAGTTCTGAAACGGTAGGTGAATTCCAAGCCAAATGACCGGGTAGACAAGGAAAGGAGCCATCGCTGCCATGCTCGAAAGTCGGAATGGTCCAACGGATGCACCAAATGGCATCCAGTAACTCGCCACAAAAACCAGCAACGAGCAAATCGCAATGAGACCAGAGTCTGGGATCACCTTGCGGTAGAGGTAGATGACTGCTCCCACCAAGAAAATAGGAAGAAACACGAGAAAGTTCATAGCAACCCAGTTGTCATACACATTGAACTTGAGATTCAAAGCTGGATCAATGGTCACCCACAGGAGCAGGACCCAGGAGAGGCCCGCTGCCAATGCCGTCGAGATGCGGAATTGGAACAGCCTGACCGTGCACATCACTGCCAGGAAGAGGTAGCACCCAAACTCGTAATAGAGCGTCCAAAGTGATCCATTCCAGACAAGGGCTCCAATATGAAGCTGGAGAATCTCGAGAAACAGATTGTTGCGTACATACTGGAACGGTCCATCTGAGAGATGAACGTACGCCGACAGGGTTCCGGGGTGTTGGGGTGAATGCGGGAGCGCGAACCATCCAACCAGAGAAAATAGAAATGCGGTCAAGACCAAGCTCGTCCAGAACCCAGGGAGTACTCGAAGGAACCGAGCCCACAGGTAACGCGGAACACTGTTGCGTGAGGCGCTCGCGGCAATGAGGTATCCACTCAGGCTGAAGAATCCGTAGACAGCGATGGTGTCGATGACGGACTTTTGACCGATGAGTCCAAACGAACCGAAGCCACCCAGCGCCTCAGCGTGGTTGATGAGCACAATTAAGGCGAGGGCCATTCGCAAGAAGTTGAAACTATTCTTCCCGGGTTGGACCGACTCGTGGATCGAGCGAGAGCGAATTGATTGCTTGTGGCGAGCCAGCGTCACGGGCCAGTCGCCCATCGAAGCAACCTTTGGTGTGAGGTGTGAAGCATCGAGGTGATGGGCTTCCAAGAATTTCCCATGGCCAAGTTTGGCGCGGCAAGGAGGGGAGAGGTGGTGACGACCGACAAGGCGTGAGAACTGGGATCCGGAAGGGGAGAGAGAACCCGCCGCCCGCCGTGCTTTGGCCTGACCCTGATCGGAAGTTCCTAGCCAGAAACGTCAGCCCTTTCAGACCGAGGACCACCACCCGCTGCTTGTTCAGGAGGGTTGCGGAGCGACTCTCCTTCTCGCTACCACCTCGCTCTTTTGACTGCCACCTCGCTGCCGAGAAAGAACCACGCCCCGCATCGTGCACTTCAGCGCTGTTTGTGGCCCGAGGCACCGGAGGGCTCCGCTCCTCGATGTCAATCGTTCGCATTCAGCGGCATCGCACATTCGAGAATCTTGAGATCAACTGCGGCAAGCTCAGCGGCTGGGCCGTTGATGAATGTCAGCGTTCCGCCTCGGCACCGAAGATGCCGCCACCACCACCCCCGGGTCCAGGGCTTCCACCTGGCACACCGGGTCCGCCAGCACCACCATTTCCCCCCGTGCCGCCAGCACCATTCGGACCAGCAACACCCAAGGATCCCCCTCCCATGCCCCCTAGTCCGCCCGCGCCCGGGGTTCCAGCTGGTCCACCATCTCCGCCCGGTCCGCCGTTTGGCTGGAAGACCCAACCAGCGCCACCGTTGCCGCCAGTTCCGCCGTTTCCAGCGTTTCCGCCTGCACCACCGCTTCCGCCGACCCCTCGACTGCCTGCTGAGCCGCCCATTCCACCTGGGCCGCCGTTGCCTCCGGATCCACCATTCGACCCGGGTCCACCAGGGACGGGACTCATCATGCCGATTCCACCATTCCCGCCAATCCCCCCAGCCCCACCGGCGCCACCATTGCCAAGAATTGAACCCCCTGCGCCACCGTTGCCACCCGCGCCGCCGTTTCCACCCGCGCCGCCGGGGCCGCCAGGCATTCCATCTTGACCAGCCAGTCCGACGCCGCCGCTACCGCCATTTCCATATTTGCCAGCGTTGCCACCAGCGCCGCCGTTGTAGCCATTGCCGCCGTTGCCGAGAAGCGCTCCGCCTCGTCCACCGATACACGCACTGCCACTTGAGCAGGTTGAAGCATCGAAACTGAAACCATCACCCAACAGTTTCCCAGCATCGGGGTGATCTGCGGTTCCGTTCTGCACCAAGAATGGCGTGGTGCATTGCGGGAACTGTTGCTCAATGGTTGCTGAGACAATTGAAACGCTGAACGAATTGTCGATCAGGAACTGATGGTGCGAAGTGAGCCAGGCCTTTACTTCCCGCAGGCAAGGAAGGGGACTCGAAACTGCTGAGATGGGGGTCGCCGCTTGAGTTGCCGGCGCTGGGCATGCTGCCGAGGCAGGCTTTGCCAAGGGGACGCAAATTGCACCTATTCCCCCTGCGAGGAGCAGCAATGCCAACAGGGTGGCACGGGATCGCCTCGACCGAAGGGCGAGGATCCCAAGAATGATCGCCACACAACCAGTTGCGAAGAGCCAGAACAGGCCAGAACCAGTGTTTGCTAGGCAGTTACTCATTGTGAACTTCCCCTTGAGGCCTCGATTCGTTCGGAGGATAGCAGTCTGGTCAAGGCGCAGGCCCGAGGGCTGAGCACTCGTCAGGAGCACACGGTGACAGCGAAACCCCACCGGTATGGTTTTGACATGGGGTCTGAACTCTCGGCTGATGGGGAAGCAGTTGTCACTGACAATCTTGAGCTTCAGGCATCAGAAGGTTTAGCCACGTGGCTCATTGAACAGCAAGTCTCCCTGGCATTCGGTACACCACCGTCGAAGTTTTGGATGGTAGGGGTGGACGACCACGGGAGACTTTCGATATTTGATCGTGTCTTCGACAAGGTGATGGGCCTTGCCACCGATGGTCCGGACCGGCTGTTCGCCGCTACTCGGTATGAAGTGTGGCGCTTTGACAACATGCTCGCTGCGGGCGAACGAACCGATCAAGGCCATGACCGCCTCTACTTGCCGCGGCATCGCTCGACGGTCGGAAACGTAAATATCCACGACCTTGGTGTTGACTCCGAAGGGCAGCCACTCTGGGTGAACACCAGATTTGGTTGCCTCGCTTCTTCGAGCGATGAAGCGAGTTTTCTCCCTCGATGGTCACCACCGTTCCTGGGGGGCGTGCAACAAGGTGACCGATGCCATCTCAATGGGCTTGCCATGGTCGATGGTGAGGCCCGCTATGTCACCTGCGTTGGCTCGGGCACAGAGGTTGATTCATGGCGCGACGGTCGGCTTGATCAAGGCATCGCCATTGATGTGAGGAGTGACGAGATTGTGGCGCGAGGCATGTCCATGCCGCATTCCCCGCGATGGTACCGAGACAAACTCTGGATAGCGAACGCTGGTACTGGTGAATTGGGATACGTAAATTTCGATTCCCAAGAGTTTGTTCCTCTCTTCTTCGGTCCCGGGTTTCTCCGAGGACTCTGTTTTGTCGGCGATTACGCAGTGGTCGGATCCTCCAAACCTCGCCGTGGTGACCTTTACTCCGGCCTTCCTCTGGATCTAGCGCTCGAGGACCATGGCCTCGATGCTCACTTGGGACTATTTGTTGTTGATCTCAGAAACGGCGAGCTCGTCCATTGGCTCCTCATTGAAGGCGCAGTGCGAGAACTCTTCGATGTCTGTGCGTTACCGGGAGCACGGCGACCAGCCATGATCGGGCTCATGGGGAGTGAAATTGCTACCGAACTTTGGTTTGACACCGACCTCCCGCCCAGCGGAGCGCTGCGTGCGCACCTCAAGGTGTCGCCGTGAAAACTCGCGCCGAGCAGTTGTCACCCTTCGTTGCCAAAGCGGACGAGGGTTTCGTTTCGTTTCTTGAGGCAGAGAATATGAGCGTGCTGGCCCTCGTGGGCGATCAGTTGTATTCCCTGGGTCGCAACGAGAGCGGAGACTTCGCCTACCAGAGTGAATTCATGCCACAGTGCCGAGTGATGATGCATGACGAGCAGAGTCTATGGCTCGTCCAGGGCGCATTTCTCTGGTCCTATCAGCGCCCAGGAGGCGGGTCTGAGGGCAATGAGACCTCCCGAACATTCTTTCCGCAGTTTGCGATGACCCTCGGTGACCTTGGTGTGTGCGAGCTCATCTCGAGCACCGGCCTACCGCTTGTTGTGTCAAGCATCTTTGACTGCATAGGCAGTGTCGACGAACACTTTTCTCTCGTACCTTTGTGGTCGCCTCTCACCACGGGAAGTCTGGGCATTGATCGTGGCCCGGGAC
>Ga0114959_10001934_pt1 | contig 17603 bp, 12 predicted proteins | sample C_130625_EF_Meta_FD_87317 | JGI IMG/M metagenome (GOLD analysis project Ga0114959, IMG submission 87317) | Freshwater microbial communities from Lake Croche, Canada to study carbon cycling - C_130625_EF_MetaG | ecosystem: Environmental > Aquatic > Freshwater > Lake | place: Lake Croche, Canada...
AGGCGGTGGCGAAGTGCCCCAGGAGCGTCCGGAAGGCCAGCTCATCGATCGCGTCGGGGTGGGCGAGATGGTAGGCGGCGATCTTCTTGTGGAGCGACCCCGGCCTGAAATAGCGCATCACCTGGAAGAGCTGGCCGCCGGGATGCTGGCCGATGTCGTAAACCGGCACGATGCCCGGATGCTCGAGAATCGCGCCGGTGCGCGCTTCCAGGAGAAATCTCCCCCGATTCCGCACATTTTCGGAAAGCTTCGGCAAAACCTGCTTGAGGAGCACCTCCCGATTGAGCTCGCGATCGCGGGCCAGCCACACCTCCCCCATTCCCCCCGAGAACTTCCGCTCGAGGAGCTCATAGCGGCTTCCGCCGGAGGTGTAGCTCCCGAGCGTCACCGTCTCGGTGAGCGCGTCGGCGTCCCCCGCTTCCCACGCCGGGCTGACCGGCTCCGGCCCCGTCGGCGCGACGGCCGCCGTGGGGGCATCGGCCCCGTGGGCGAGCAGCACTGCGGGAACCCAGCCCTTGTCGTGAATGGCCGCGAAGCACGCTTCGACATCCCCCGCATGCGGCGCGAGTTGGCTCTCCACGGCCTCCTCGACGAGTGACCGATTCCTGGCGTCGATCGCTCCTTGGGCGACGAGGATGTCGGCCAACTCCCGCGACCGGTCGCGGCGCTGTGCCTGGCAGGCCAGAGAGAGCTGGCCGTCGGTGACATACTCCAGACGGCGCGCGAATGCAGCGAACAGTTTTCCTCTGGTTGATGCGGTGCCCATGGACGGGTCTCCTGGAGACCGGGCGGCGGCACTCCCCTGGCCAGCCCACCCTTAAGGGCTACAAGAATCCCACGTACGGGGGGGTTTCCGCAAGGGGGGGAGGGGGGAGAGGCGGTTGCCTCTCTCTTTCCATCGCCAAGCCCCTCACGACAGGAGCGACCGGACGACCGTGCCATGAACGTCCGTGAGGCGGAAGTCGCGCCCTTGGAACCGCCAGGTGAGCTTCGTGTGGTCGAAGCCGAGGAGGTGCATGATGGTCGCCTGGAGATCGTGGACGTGGACCGGGTCGACCGCCGGCTTGAAGCCGAGATCGTCGCTCGCCCCATGGACAAATCCCGGCTTCGTGCCGCCGCCACACATCCAGATCGAGTAGCAATCGGGGAAGTGATCGCGGCCGAGCACGTCGCCCCCGGCGGTGCGCCCCTCGCGAAACGGCGTCCGGCCGAACTCACCCGTACAGAGGATGAGCGTGTCCTCGAGGAGCCCGCGGGCCTCGAGATCCTCGATGAGCGCTGCGGCCGGCTTGTCGAACGTCGCGGCTTTCTTGGTCAATCCGTCGCGGATGTCCTCGCCGGGGCCGGTGCCGTGGAAGTCCCAGCCCCAGTCGAAGAGATGGACAAACCGCACCCCCTGCTCGACGAGCCGCCGGGCGAGGAGGCAATTGTTGGCAAGGCTCGCTTGGCCGGGCATCGCGCCGTAGGCCTCGAGGACGTTCGCCGGTTCGCGGGAGATATCCATCACCTCCGGAACGCTCGTCTGCATCCGATAGGCGAGCTCGTACTGCGCGATGCGGGTGAGCGTCTCGGCGTTGCCGAGCTCGCGTGCCTGGAGTTCGTTGAGATCCTTGAGGGCATCGAGGCTTTGGCGCCTCATCTTTCGATCCATGCCGGGGGGATCGGAAACATAGAGCACCGGATCCCCCTGCGACCGGCACTGCACGCCCTGATAGACGCTCGGAAGGAATCCCGATCCGAAGCTGCTCGTGCCACCGTTGGGCTGCACCCCCGAGGAGATGAGGACGACAAAGCCGGGGAGATTCTGGTTTTCGCTCCCCAGGCCATAGGTCACCCAGCTCCCCAGGCTCGGCCGGCCGGAGCGAGCGGCGCCGGTGTAGAGGAGGAGCTCCGCGGGGGCATGGTTGAACTGGTCGGTGTGCATGCTCCGCACGAGGCAGAGCCGGTCGGCGACACGCTGGAGATTGGGGAGCGCATCGGAGAGCTCCATGCCGCTCTCCCCACACCGCTTCCAGCTCCGCGGCGTTCCCATGAGCTTCGGCGTGCCGCTGGTGAAGGCGAACGTCTTCCCCTTGATCGTGTCGGCAGGGCAATCCTCGCCGGAATGCTTCACGAGCTCCGGCTTGTGGTCGTAGAGATCGAGATGGGGGGGCGAGCCAGTGAGGTGGATGACGATCATCCGCTTCGCCTTCGGGGCGAAGTGAGGCACCCGCGCAGCGAGCGGATCGGCGGGAACGTCGTGACCGTGGTTTGCCTCGCTCTCGAACCCCCGCGCCACGCGGCCGAACGGCGCGGCTCGGCCGAGGAGCGCCTCGAGGGCCAGTCCACCGATGCCCCCTCCCATGCCACCGAGGAGGTGACGGCGGGTGGCGAGAGACTTCTGTTCGAAGATCGGATCCATGGGGCAGGTTCCTCCGCTCACGGGCACATGAACGATTCGTCGAGATTGAGCATCACATTGGCCACCACCGTCCACGCAGCCAGATCGGCGAGATCGGTGAGGTCGGCAGGGGGGGGGCCGAGCGGCTCGGTTGCCAGCTTCCGCGCCTCCTCCGGCGCCTGCCGGTAATCGACGAGCGCCTCGGCATGGAGCCGGACGAGCCGATCGATTTCGACCGGGGACGGCTGCCGGGCGAGCACGAGCCGGAAGCCGCGGATCACCCGCTCGGCATCGGTCGAGCCCCCCTCCGTCACCATCCGTCGGGCCAGGCTCTGGGCCGCTTCGACATAGACCGGATCGTTGAGGGTGACGAGCGCTTGGAGCGGCGTGTTCGTCCGTGGGCGGCGGATCGTGCAGACCTCGCGATTGGGGGCGTCGAAAGCGGCCATGGAGGGATAGGGATTGCTCCGCCGCCAGGTCGTGTAGATCGCCCGCCGGAGGCGGTCCTCCCCCTGGCTCGTCTGCCAGTCGATGCCGCCGCCGAAGGCCGCCGAGAGCCCGAGGTTGGGCTGCGGCGGATTGACGCTCGGCCCCCCCTTCTTCCGCGACAGGAGCCCCGCGGCTGCCAGGGCCTGGTCGCGGATCACTTCAGCGGAGAGGCGGACGCGCGGGCCGCGGGCCAGAAGTCGGTTGTCGGGATCGCGGGCGACGACCGCCGGATCGGCCTTCGAGGTCTGCCGGTAGGTGGCGCTGGTGACGATCTCGCGGAGGATCGCCTTCGTGTCCCAGCCACGGGCCACAAGCTCGACGGCGAGCCAATCGAGGAGCTGTGGATCGCTCGGCAGATCTCCCTGACTGCCGAACTCCTCGCTCGTCGACACCAGGCCCGTCCCAAAGAGCCGCTCCCAGAGCCGATTCACCGTCACCCGGGCCGTGAGCGGATTGGCCGGATCGACGAGCCACTTCGCCAGCGCCAGCCGATCGATCCGGCCAGCCTCGGATGGCGCCACCGGCAACTGAAACGCTTCCGGCACCCCTTCCGTGACCTCGGCCCCGAGATCCTGCCAGTTGCCCCGATGCTGGAGCTTCGTCACCCGGCGCTTGTCGGCGGCAAGCTCTTCCATGACCGGCACCTTCGCCGGCTTGACGGCGGCAAGCTCTCCAGAAAGCGCCGCCATCCGCTCGCGGGCCGGAGCTGTCTCGGTGGCGACAACGCGGCGGTGGTGGTCGGCGAGCCGGGCCTTCTCGGCGTCGCTCCGCTCGGGCGCAGGCTTGACGAGTATCGCGATCACGTCGGCAGGCACCCCTGCCCACTCCTTGACGCGTGGCTCTGAGGAAACCGCGACGCGAACGACACCGATCGTGTGGTTGTCATGCTTGGAACGGGCGCGAAGGGCGAGAACGAGCCGCTCTCCAGGCTTCACCGCCACCGGCTCCGCCGGCGCCACGACGAGCGTCGCCGGGGCGGCCCCGCCCGGCGCCCAGCCGCCGTCGAGCTCCTTCTTCTCATCCGCTGCAGCAAGCACCTTCGCTGCGGGGAATCCCTCCTGCGAACGGCTGGCGAATGCCACCGCCAGCGGCACCTCACGCCCCGCCGCCGGCCCGAGCGCCACGCTCGTCTCCGGAGCCGTTTCGAGGACTGTCTGCCAGACCGGCTGCCGGTTGGTGTCGAGGAGAATCACCCGCGCTCCCGCGAGGCGCGTGCCGACGCCGCCGTCGGTCCGGTTCCAGACGACGATCCGATCGAGGGGCTCCTCGGCACCAAGATCGACCTCCCACCACGGATCGGCCTGCGTGGCGGAGTGGGTGACGGAGTTGGCGACGAAGAATCCTCCTTCGGTGACGCCATCAACGGCCCGACCTGCCAGGGCATCGAGCGTTGTCGACGCCTGCGTCGCCGGCTTGCCACGGGCGATGTTCTCGCCATTGCGGAAGGCCTCCACCTCGGCCAGCGAAAGGATCCTCTCGTTGCCGGGGAGTTCGATGCGCACAAACCTTCCCCGCGGTGCTGCCGCTCCATCGACAGGCTCGATCCGCGCGCCGATCCCGGTGAGGACAAAATTGCCGGCATGCCCCGACGATCCTCCCGGCAGCGCCGCGTCGCCCGGGAACTCGAGCTGAATCGCTGCGAGCATCCCCCCGGCAGGAACCCCTTCCGGAAGCTCGATCCGCGCCACGCCACGCGGGCCGACCGCGGGGAGATGGACCGTCCCGTCGGCATCGATCGTCGCGGCCGGGGCCGCGGATTCTGCCGCCGGGAAGGAGGCTGCCGAAGCGGCCGTCGGCAGGGCCGTTGTCCAGCCGATGGCCCGTGGGAACGCCTGATCCCAAGCCTCACCGGCGGCGATGATCCCGGGAGTGTCGGTGGCGAGTACCTGCTCGGTGTCGGCAATCGCAGCCGCGATCCGCGTCCGATCCGCCTCCTGCGCTGGCGTGAAAAACTCGAGCACCGGCGTGTCGTCGCCGCGGTCGGCATCGGCGGTGTTGTTGAAGACCGCGTAGATCCGGAAGAAATCTTCCTGCGTGATCGGGTCGTATTTGTGGCTGTGGCACTGGGCGCAGGCGATCGTCGTCCCCATCCACGTGCCGAAGGTCGTGTTCACCCGGTCGACGACGGCGACGTTGCGGAACTCCTCGTCGATCGTTCCCCCCTCGGTGTTGGTCATCGTGTTGCGGTGGAAGGCCGTCGCCATCCGCTCGTCAGGGCCGGCGCCTGGAAGGAGGTCGCCGGCCAATTGGAGCGTCGTGAAACGATCGAAGGGCATGTTGGCGTCGAAAGCCCGGATGACCCAGTCGCGGAAACCCCAGATGGAGCGCGGCGGATCGTCGGCGTAGCCGGCGCTGTCGGCATAGCGGGCGAGGTCGAGCCACTGCCGGGCCTGGTGCTCGCCGTAGCCGTCGTGGGCCAGCAGCCGGTCGACGTAGCGCTCGTAGGCATCCGGGGCGGGATCGGCGACGAAGGCATCGACCTCCTCCGGGGTCGGCGGCAGGCCGACCAGATCGAGGGCCAGGCGACGCGCGAGCACCGCTCGCTCGGCCTCGGGCTGCAACGCGAGCCCCTCGCGCTCGAGCCTCGCCAGCACGAAGGCGTCGATCGGGTTGCGCACGGCGGCGGCGCTCACCGGCACCTCCGGGCGGACCGGCGGCACGTACGACCAATGCCTTTCGACTTTCGCGCCGCCAGCCACCCAGGCCCTGAAGGCCTCCACCTGCGCAGGCGAGAGCCTTTCGCCGCCGTCGGGAGGGGGCATGACCGTGTCGGGATCGGTCGAGGTGATGCGGGCGATGAGGACGCTCGAGTCCGGGTCCCCAGGCACGATCGCCGCGTGCCCGCCGAGATCAGCCGTCGCCCCGGCAAACGTGTCGAGACGGAGGCCCCCGTCGCCCCCTCCTTGCCGGGAGGACTCGTCCGGCCCGTGGCAGCGGAGGCAGCGATTGGAGAGGAGCGGCTTGATGTCGGCGGCAAACGACGGACTCGTCGGGTCGGCCAATGCCCTTCGCGGCCCCCCCAACTGCCCGGCGGCCAGGAAGGCGATGAACACGACCCGCAGACACAGAAAGCTTCGTACCATGGTCATTCCCCCCGGGCGAGCCTGTGCGGCGTGGAGGCCGTCTGGCTGAGCCTTCCAGTCTACGCTCCTCGAGAGGGGGCGTCACGGCCATCCAACCGCGGGAAACCATCGATGAAAACGCCCACCGACCCCTGCTGGGTCGTCGATGTCACGATCGCCGGCAGGGTGGCGCTCGATCCGGGAGAGTCGCTGTCGCGTGACGACTTTCTCCTTCTCGTTTGGGAGGTCCTCGACGGGACGGGACTGTGCGGCGTCCACGAGGGCTCGCTCGATGCCGACGAGGCGTTCGCGGCCGGGATCACCTCGAGCGCTTGTGTGCTCGACGCCGCTGCGGGCGATCCCGACCGTGACTGGGTGGCGGCCCGCGACACGATCACCGCCGCTTTTTGGTTTGGAGACGAATCGGGAGCCCGCGCCGCCGCCGCGCGCCTCGCGCCACTCGACGGCTGCGACGTCGGCTGCATCCGTTGCGAGGCGACCCACGATTGGGAGGCCGAGTTCCGCGCCAGCCACGGCCCGATCGAGGTCCCCGGCTTCGGCCGAATCCTTCCTCCCTGGGAGACCGCGGCCCACGCCTCGTCAGCGGACTCCCAAACAACGCTCGTCATCGATCCCGGCACGGGATTCGGAACCGGGCTCCACCCCACCACCCGGCTCTGCTTGGCGGCGCTGGCCGGGGGGGCGCCACGCGATCCGAGCGCCTGGGGAAGTGTCCTCGACTTCGGCGCCGGCTCCGGAATCCTGGGGATCGCCGCCGCACTTCGCGGGGCGCGGGGCGTCGAGGCGGTCGAGAGCGACAGCCGCGTTCACGAGGCGATCGGCCACAATGCGGCGCTCAATGCCGTCGCCGACCGGGTTCGCGTGTCAGCCACCCTTGACGAGCTTCCCGCGAACCCACTCCACGACCTCATCCTCGCCAACATCGTCGCCCCGGTGCTCCGGGCGCATGCCGATGCGCTCTGTCGCCGTCTCGCACCGGGCGGGAGGATCGTTCTCTGCGGCCTGCTTTCCGCCGACGTTCCAGACATCGCCGCGCTCTACCGGAGGCTCCTGGCCACCGAGCCGATCGCGACCGAACTCGAAGGCTGGCACTGCCTGGAGTTCCGGACGGGGTGAAACCAGGCGGGCTGAAACCGCGCGGTGTCGGGCCGCCGCTGGGGCTGCACCGAGCAAGCGCCCCAGCCTCGTGTCGAAGTCGGCCTTCGCCCCCCACAAGGCGATGACCAGCGGCACCATCGCCAGGAGGATCCGGTAGGACGCGGAGCCCAGCAGACGACCGGCGGCGGTACCCGGCAGGCCACGACCGATCGCCGCCGGCATGACAGCCACCAGCGGCACGAGGAGGAGGATGAGCGCCGCGGCCGAACCCAACCGCCCGAAACAGCGTCCCACCACCACCAGGCCGAAGAGCGCCACGAGCCCCGCGGCCGTGAGCCCCGGGAGACCGGAGGGTGCATGCCCGCCCCCGTCCCGCCCGAAGCTCCCACCCGCCGCCCGCGATCCACCCCATTCGGCCGCAAGCGCGCCGGCGAGGGCCCCGGCCAATGGCAGCGCCACGAGCCCTCCCTTCAACCAACCGGCCATCGCGATCGAAAGCCCGGCGACGACGAGCGCCAGCACCGTCACCCCGGCGACGACCCGATCGTCGCTTGCGCGCACCTCCCCCGTGATCCCCTCCCACGATGCCCAGAGGAAGAGCGCGGCGGCGAGGATCGCCAGGCCTGGGCCGCCCCCCTCCAGCCACACCGACCCATGAAGGAGCACCGGCACTGCCACCAGCGCCACGCAGCCGCGCTCGACGGTCAACCACAAGCCACCGAGCCAGTGGGCGGCTGCTTCGGCCTCGATCGCCAGGGCGACCGGCAGGAGGATGACGAGGAAGCGGTCGAGCCCCGTCGTCGGCGGCAGCGAGGGGAGGGCGCGGAGCAGGAACAGCCCCGCGACCACTCCCCAGACGAAGGCCACGATCACCGCCACCGCCGCGAGGGCCGGCTCGCGCCGCGAGATCCGGGTGCCGACGGCGCCGAGCGCTGCGGCCACCGCGAACGCGCCCAGCACCGCACGGACCACCATCGCCACGTCGGGCACCGGGTCAGTCCCGCTGGCCGGCGCAGTCGATGATGATGATCGCCTCGTCACCGATGTTGCCGATCTGCCCCTTGTCGAAGTTGAAGTCGCTCCGCTTCAGCTTGAGCTCGGTGCCGAAGCCGACACGCTTCTTCCCCATCGCCTCGATCTCCTTGCCACCGACGAGCAAGATCGTTACCGGCTTGGTGATGCCGTGCATCGTGAAGTTGCCGGTCACCTCGTAGCCGTCGGAAATCCCCTTCACGGCGGTGCTGCGGAACTCGATCGTCGGGAACTGCTTGGTGTCGAAGTAGTCGGGCTGGCGGAGATGCTCGTCGCGGGCGGCGTTGGCGGTATCGACGCTGTCGGCCTTGATCGTGAGGGAGAAGGTCGACTTCGAGGGATCCTGCCGGTCGAGGGAGAACTTCCCGGAGACGTCATTGAAGCGCCCCTGGATCCAGCTGATGTCGAGGAACCGGGCCTTGAAGCCGACCGACGAATGGACGAGGTCGTAGTCGTAGTCGTCGGCGGCACGGAGCGATCCGGCGGCAAGGGCCAGCACGATGGCGAACAGGGCAGGCAAGCGAGGCATGAGAAGACTCCTCGGACGGGAATGGAACTCGCGGGGCGGTCGACAGGGGCGGCGTGCCCCTTCCGATCCAGTCGCCCCCAACGGGCCGGAGCATACCATCCCACCGGGCACCTCGGGCGTGCGCCGTGCCGTCACCCGGCCGGCGGCGAATCGAGGGCGGCGTCGAGAAACAGCTCCCGATTGGCGCCGAGCACGGCCGCCGAACGCGACACCTCGAGGGCGTGGGCATGGGCGGCCACCGCCGCGGTCCGCCGCGCCGCCGGATCGCGAGCCGCGGCTGCCTCGAGGACGTCGACAAAGGCCTGTGGCGTCTCGAGCGGGCGGACCCACCCCGACCCCCGGGCGTCGAGATCCTGCCACGGTGTCTGGTCGCTCACCAAGACCGGGACGCCGGCCGCGAGCGCTTCGAAGATGACGTGCCCGAAGTTCTCGCCGAGGGTGGGGAAGAGCATCAGGTCGTAGCCGGCGAGGGTCTTGCGGACATCCTCGTGGGGCACCTCCCCCTTCCACTCGATCGTCGAGCCGGCCGGCGCCTGGGCGATCGCCCGCTGGCAGGTTTCCCAGTAGGCCGGATCCTCGAGCGGCCCGAGGATGTCGAAGCGGATCGGCTGACGCACCCGGCAGATGACGTCGATGGCATAGAGAAGATTCTTCTTCGGCGACAGCCGCGAGAGGAAACAGACTCGCATCGGCCCGGCACGTTCCGGCGACACGCCGGGGAGCGGCCCGACCTGCTCGGTGAGATCGGCGGCGACCCTGGTGAGCGCCCCCTCCCCCATCACCCGACGGATGTCTACAGCCTCGAGATCGCTCGATGCCTGCCAGATGACCCCCGCATGGAGGCCAACCGCCCGGCAGCAGGCGATGCACGGCTTCTTCTTCCACGCCTTGAGGGCCAGGGCCCCTTTGGAAAACTCCCCCCGGGGCGCGATCACCCACGGCACCGCCCGGCCGGTCATCCGGAGTCGCCTGGCTACCAACGGCAGGAGCGAGAACTTCGCGTCGAAGAAGCTGTTGAGATAGACGACGTCCGGATCGACCTCCCGGATCATCCGCGCCACCGCGGCGAGGCTCCGCTGGCGACTCCCGGCATACATCACCCGGGCGCCATCGACGCCGCCCCATTGGCCCGGCGTCATGCCCGCATAGGGCGTTGTGTCGCCGACGTCACGGTCGCGCGTGAAGAACCGGAAGTCGATGGCGTCGCCCAATTGGGCGGCCATGTTGCGGAGCGTGCGGACCGCTCCCCCCGCCCGAAACGCCGGCCAGTAATGGGGCGCGAAGACGAGGACGACCGGGCGTCGTGACGGCGGTTGCTGAATCTCCATCGGCATCAACACAGGAGGCTGGCGGGCTGTGGCTGAAGTGCACCGCCGGTGACCGCCGGCGCCGCCCGCCTCGACGCGCCGTTTGGCCAATCGTAGCAGGCCCCCGGCGGTCGATCACCCAGAAGGCCGCAGCGCCGCATGGAGGATCTCCACCGGATGGAGGGCCGTGCGACCGGTGCCATCCTTGATCTGGTGGCGGCAGCTCGTCCCCGGGGCGGCGATCACCACATCGGCCGCCGCGGCCCGCACCGCCGGAAAGAGAACGAGCTCCCCAATCCGCATCGAGACGTCGAAGTGCTCCCGCTCGTAGCCGAACGAGCCGGCCATCCCGCAGCAGCCGCTGGGGATCGGCTCGACGGCATAGTTCCGCGGAATCGACAGGGCCGTCACGGTCGGTTGGATCGAGGCCAGTGCCTTCTGGTGGCAGTGGCCGTGGAGGCGGATCGTGCGCGGCTCGTCGGTGAACGAATCCGGGCCGATCCTCCCTGCCGCCGCCTCACGGGCGAGAAATTCATCCAACAAAAGCGCACGCCCGGCCAGCCGCCGCGCGGCGGGGATCATGTCGCGCGGCACGAGATCGGGCACCTCGTCGCGGAAGCCGAGGATCGCCGACGGCTCGATCCCCAACAGCGGCGCCTCGTCGGTGATGATTGGATCGAGCCGGCGGACGTTCTCGATCGCCAGCCCGCGAGCCTCACGAAGGAGCCCCTTCGAGATCTGCGGTCGGCCGCTGGCGACATGATCGGGGATCGAAACCTCATACCCGAGTCGCTCGAGAAGCTCGACGGCCTTGATCCCCACTGGAGCGTCGAGGGTGTCGGTGAACTCATCGCAGAAGAGGTGGACACGACCAAGCCTGCCGGGCCGCCGCGGCCGGCTCCGCATCCAGCCGGAGAGCGTCGTGCCATGGACACGCGGGAGCGACCGGCCCGCCGCGAATCCCATCCCCCACTTGAGCAGCCCTGAGATTCCCGGGGCAGTGACGAGGGTGTTGTAGAGCCAGGGAACGCGCGCCGCCCACTGCATCGCCCGCCCCGTGTCGGCGATGAGCCTCGTCCGCAGTGGGATGCCGTGGGCGTCGATCCAGTGCTGCTCCCATTCGCTCTTGAGCCTTGCCATGTCGACGTTCGACGGGCACTCGCTCTTGCAGCCCTTGCAGGAGAGGCATAGATCCATCACCTCGGCGAGCTCGGGCGTCGTCCAGGGATTGGCCCCCGGGCTTCCGGCCGTCGAGGCGAGCGCCTGGCGGAGGACATTGGCCCGGGCCCGGGTCGTGTCCTTCTCGTCGCGCGTCGCCTGATAGCTGGGGCACATCGTCCCCCCCATCTCGGCCGATTTGCGGCACTGGCCGACGCCGCCACACTTCTCCGCCGCCCGCAGCACCCCCTGCACGGCGTCGAAATTGAACACCGTCTCGTGGCTCGGCTCCGGCTCCCCCGGCAAGATCCGCAGCTGCGTGTCCATCGGGAGGGTGTCGACGATCTTGCCGGGATTGAGAATCCCGTGCGGATCGAACAGCCGCTTCACCCGGACGAGATGCTCGTAGCAGGCGTCGCCGACCATCGTGCGGATGAACTCGCCGCGGAGCCGTCCGTCGCCATGCTCGCCACTCAAAGAACCGCGGTATTTCTTGACGAGGAGCGCGACGTCGGTGGCGACGTCGCGGAACATCTTCAAGCCCTCGACCGTGCGGAGGTCGAACAGCGGCCGGAGATGGAGCTCGCCGGCGCCGGCGTGGGCGTAGTGGATGCAATCTATTGCATACTTCTCCGCGAGAAGCCGATCAAAGTCGGCGATGTAGGCGGGGAGGTCGTCGATCGCCACGGCGGTGTCTTCGACGATCTCGCGCGGCTTCTTGTCGCCGGGGATGTTTTGCACGAGCCCCTGCCCGGCCCGGCGCAGCTCCCACACCTTGTTGGCATCGTCGCCGAAGAGGCGCGGATAGGCGTGGCCGATGCCTGCCGCAGCAAGCGCCCGCTCGGTGGCCGAAAGCGCTCGCTCGATCGCTGCCCGGTCGGCATGGCGGATCTCGACAACGAGGATGGCGCCGGGGTCACCGACGACGAAGCTCCGGTTGCGGGTCTGCTCGGCGTTGCCCTTCGTACACTCGAGGATCTTCCGATCGATCAGCTCGCAGCCGGAAAGCACGCCCCCTTCCGCCGTCGCCGCCCCCTTCCCCTCGTGCATGACGACGACGGCCCCACGGAGGGCCTCGTCGACCGATTCACAGTGGGCCACGAGCAGCCCCCCTGGCGCCGGCAGATCGATCAGCCCGAGCTCGAACTCCACTCCGAGAAACAGCGTTCCCTCCGAGCCGGCGATGAGCTTGCAGGCGTTGAAGGGGCGCGGGCTCGCCGGGTCGAAGCAGTCGGCATCCATGAGGGCGTCGAGGGCGTAGCCGGTGTTGCGGCGGGTGACGGCCGCCTTCGGAAAGCTCCGCTCTACCTCGGCCCGAACCTCCGCGTCGCCGAGGAGATCGCGCAGGCCTTGGTGGATCCGCGTCTCGAGCGAGTCGGGGCCGGTGCACTTCGCCGCGAACTCCGCGGCCGATTCTGCCGCGAAGGTCACCTCCGCCCCGTCGGCGAGGAAGCCGCGGGCGGCGCGGAGATGGTCACGCGTCGATCCCCAGGCGATCGAGTTTGAGCCACAGGAGTTGTTCCCCACCATCCCACCGATCATCGCCCAGGAGGCGGTCGACGTTTCGGGGCCGAAGTAGAGGCCGTGAGGGGCGAGGGCCTGGTTGAGGGCATTGCGGACCACGCCCGGCTGGACGCGGACCGTGCGCCGCGCGACGTCGATCGCCACGATCTTGTTCAGGTGGCGGCCGGTGTCGACGACGATCCCCCCTCCGACCACCTGGCCGGCAAGCGACGTACCAGCGCCGCGCGGGATGATCCCCACCTTCTCGGCCGCGGCAAAGCGGATGATCTCGCCGACATCGGCGTCCGTTCTCGGGAACGCCACCGCCAGCGGCCGCTCCTGGTATTCGGAGGCATCGGTGGCGTAGATCGTCCGCGTCGTGTCATCGACGAGCAGTTCGCCGTCGAGCCGCGTCGCAAGCGCCGCCAAGCGCTGTTGGAATCGGGCATCCTGCCGGGATGGATCAGCGCCGGGATTCTGCTCGATCGACACGCGGTGGGTCATGGCTGGCTACGGGAGGGACGACGTGGACGAAGGAAACCGATACGGTCATGGTAGCCTTTTCCTGAGCCCTCTTCGGACACTTCCTCCGCCCCCGGCCCGATCACCATGTCGACCCCTCCCACCGAACTCCCGCCGGTCGAGATCCGCCGCCTCGGCGCTGTCACCGTGGCGACCCTTCTCGACAAGCGCGTGCTCGGGGCGCGGGCGACGACCCTCTTCGAGGACCACCTCCTGCCGGAGGCCGACAGCCTCGGCGGCGATGGCCTCGTGATCGACTTCTCCCGGGTGACCTACTTCGGGAGTGATTCCTTCGGCCGCCTCGTCCTCCTCGCTGGCCGGGTCGACCGTGCACACGGCTGGCTGACGCTGTGCCATGTCGACGCGAAGATCCGCGAGGTGTTCCGCGTCACCCGCCTCGATACGAGATTCGACATCGCCGACGACCTCGCCACGGCCATCGGCTCGAACCGGCCGACCGAACCGGGCTGAAGGGACGATGGGCCGCGAAACACAACGCACGCTGTTCGACGACGACCCGCTCCCGGAATCCCCGGTGGCGAAGGCCCCGCGCGCCGAGCCGGTCGCGCCGGCCCTCGTCTCCGCAGAGATCCACGCCCTTGCCGCCCGGCTCCAGGCGCAGGTCCACCTCGGCACATCGAGCTGGTCGTTCCCCGGCTGGACGGGCCTCGTCTACGCGCCGCGCCACGGCAAGCCGGAGAGCGAGCAGCGTCTGGCACGCGGAGGCCTGGCTGCCTACGCGCAGCATCCCCTCTTCGGGAGCGTGAGCCTCGATCGCACCTTCTACGCGCCGCTGCTGGCCGACGAATACGCCGCCTACGCCGCGGCGGTGCCTGACGACTTCCGGTTCGTCGTCAAGGCGCCGGCAGCGATCACCGATCCCTTCAAGCGCGCCGGGAACTCCGGCCTTGTCAGCGGCGACAATCCCACGTTCCTCGACGCCGCCACCGCGCATGCCGTCTGCGTCGCCCCGGTGGTCGCCGGCCTGGGAGCGAAACTCGGCGCGATCGTGTTTCAGTTTCCTCCCCTCGGCCGGGCGCTGCTCGCCGACGTGCCGCGGCTCGTCGCCCGCCTCGTGGCCTTCGTGGCAGCGCTACCGCGACCGTGCATCGACAGCCTCCCGCACGGTCCGGCGATCGCGCTGGAGATCCGCGATCCGGCGCTCGTCTGCGAAGCCCTTGCGGCAGGCCTCCTCGATGGTGGCGCGATCCCGTGCCTTGCGGCGCACGCCCGAATGCCGCCGCTCGAAAAGCAAGCCGAAGTCTGGCGGCTCGATCGCTTCCCGCTTACAAACCCGCTTGTCATTCGCTGGAATCTCCATGCCGGCAAGGACTACGAGGGGGCGAAGCAGGAATACTTCCCCTTCGACCGGCTCGTCGAGGAGGATCTTCAGACTCGCGACGCTCTCGCCCGGCTCGTCCGCACCGAGGCGCGGTCGGGCCGCACGGTGCTCGTGACGATCAACAACAAGGCAGAGGGCTCGGCGCCGTGGAGCGTCCGCCGCCTCGCCGAGGCGATAGCCAACCAGGAGTGACTCGATGCCGGAGTCAGCGTCGATGCGTCTTTCGATGGTCGTCAATCCACTCACCGACCGGCACCTCGAATGGGCGGCGCAGGTCGGCGTCAGCGACGTCGTCATCCCCTTTCCGGGGCTCGACCCGGCAGCGCTCGCCGCCACCTGCCGGCGGATCGCCTCCTTCGGGATGCGCTGCACGCATGTCGAACGGAAGCTCCCTCACCTCGGCCTCGTCCACGGCCTTCCCAATCGCGACGAGCAGGCGGCGGCGATCAAGACGCTCCTCCGCGACATGGCTGAGAATGGAATGGAAGTGCTTTGCTACAACTGGATGCCCGACGAAGACTGGCAGCGGACGAGCGCCGTCGCCCCGGCCCGTGGCGGCGCCAAGGCGACCGCCTTCCGGCTCGCCGACATCGGCCGCACCGCGCGACCGACCGTCACCGACGCCGATGGCCTTCCCTCCGTACGGACTCCCGTCGAAAAGCTCTGGGAGCATCTCCATCGCTTCCTCGACGAGATCGTGCCAGTGGCGGAGGCGTGCGGGATCAGGCTCGCGCTCCATCCCGACGATCCGCCGCTCGACGAGTTTGCCGGTCAGCCGCGGATCATGCACACCAACGCCGCGCTGCTGCGAGCCACGGAACTCGTCCCGTCGCGTGCCAATGCCATCTGTTACTGCGTCGGCTCACTCCATCCGGCCGGCGAGGACGTGATCGCCGGGATCGAGGCCCTCGGTGACAAGATCGCGTTTGTTCACGCTCGCAATGTCCGCGGCACGGCCGCCGACTTCGTAGAGACCTGGCACGACGACGGCGAAATCGACATGCCGGCGGTCATCCGGGCGCTCAAATCCATCGGCTACGCAGGCACCGTCCGCCCCGACCACGCCCCGAGCATGTCGGGCGAGAGCAACGAAACGCCGGGCTACGAAATGCTCGGCAGGCTCTTCGCCGCTGGCTATCTCAAGGGGCTCTTTGACGCGGCGTGAGGCGGCGCGTCTTGTGGGGAATCAGCCGGCTGAAAGGAACCGTAGGCCTTCCCGATCGGTTCCGACCGGTCAGGCGACCAAAGGTACGCCGCGAAGCGATCGGGAGGAGAACCGCGTCGCCCAGTTTGAGGCGTTACTGATCGAGCGGCGCTGCCGCAACAGCTTCGGTCGCCGTGTCCGGAGGAATCACCGGCTCCGGTTGGCGAATCGGGCGCTGGGGACGGTGCGAGATCGGCCTCCCGGAAACTGCGAGGCGCTCGTGGGCTTCGCGGAGATACGTCGCCGTGTCCCCCTCGCAGTCCGCGAGGATCTTCCGGCGGACGGCGTGAAGGTCTTCCAGGATTGCGTTACGGCTCATCGTCGCCTCCTCCAAGAAACTCGATAGGCGTGCAAATCAACAACCCGCCCAGACCGAGCGACTCGAGGAGCCGATACAGCCTGGGAAGTTCATGCGCGTTCGCGATGTGCTTGCAATTCAACGTCAACAGATACTGGACGCCGGCCAAGGCTGCCGAAGCGACGTGCAAAGCGTCGATCCGGGCGGAAGCGGGCATCATCGATCGGCGCACGATCTCGTCAGCCACCGTTTCGGCGTCCGGATTCACCGGCAACACGAGAATCCCGTCAAGCAGTGCCAATCGCCTTCCAGCTGCATCCCGATCGCCCATGCCGGCTTCATCGATGACCAGTTGCGACGTCACCACGTCGTACAAATGGCGTTGCTCAACGAACCAACGTTTAGCTTGGTCCTGCAGGACAGCGACCTCTGCCACCGAACTTGGCCACGCAGCAGCGTGGCTCACGATTGATGTCTCGAGGTAGACCGAATCCATCGGATCATTCCGGCTTCTGGCCGTGCTCGAAAGGCCGACCGCGACCGCATCGGCCTCAGTGTCGATCGCGAGGATCCCGAACGGACTGCTCACGAATGCATCGTATCCCTCAACTCGGGCATGAAACAAGGCTTTTTCCGGGATGAACATCGTCCATCCCATTCCTTCTCCGCACGAGCGTATCGAGCCGTCACAAGCACTCGACGCGATCCGCGCTCCCTGCGTCCGCCAGCCCTCAATGCCGCAAGCCAGCGCTGCCGAATCGGCTCGTGCAACGTTCCACAGGACGAATTGCGGCACCGGCCGCCACGCGTACACTTTCTTGCTGACGCAGGCGGGGGGTGAAACGTCAACCCCCCGGCCGCGTCTTCCCACGGCGCATTCCACAGCTAGCCGCCGCAGCGCCCGACCGCTGTGCCGCAGGGATCCTGGGATTGTTCGTGCGGCCGCTGGAGAGCCATGGGTGGGTACCAAGCGAAAAAGCACCCCTGGGCCGTACCTGCTGCACCTCGAGGTGCTCCGCGATCGCATCGCTGACGCCGAGCGGTATCCGTTCAACCTTCCTGCCGTGCGGGCCTTAACCGTGCTGCCGTTCCATCCGCAGGTCACGTTCCTCGTCGGTGAGAACGGGGCCGGCAAGTCGACGCTGCTCGAGGCGATCGCCGTCGCCTCCGGGCTCAACGCCGAAGGGGGGAGCGTGAACTTCACCTTCGCCACCCGGGCCAGCCACTCCCCGCTCGGCGAATGCGTCCGACTGGCAAAGCCGCTCGCGCGGCCGCGCGATAGTTACTTCCTCCGGGCAGAGAGCTTCTCCAACGTGGCGACCGAGATCGAGCGGCTCGATCAAGGGCCCGGCGGCCCGCCAATCATCAATGGCTACGGCGGAAGATCGCTCCACGAGCAGTCGCACGGGGAGTCGTTCTTCGCCCTGTTCAAGAATCGATTCCGGGACCACGGCCTCTACCTGCTCGACGAGCCCGAAGCGGCGCTGTCGCCGACTCGACAGGTCGAGTTTCTCGTGCTCATGCACGACTCCATTCGCCGGGGCTGCCAGTTCGTGATCGCCACCCACTCGCCGATCATCATGGCCTACCCCGACGCCCGCATCCATCTCCTCGACCGGCAGGGGATTCGCGACGTCGCCTACACCGACACCGAGCAC
>Ga0114959_10001936_pt1 | contig 17595 bp, 15 predicted proteins | sample C_130625_EF_Meta_FD_87317 | JGI IMG/M metagenome (GOLD analysis project Ga0114959, IMG submission 87317) | Freshwater microbial communities from Lake Croche, Canada to study carbon cycling - C_130625_EF_MetaG | ecosystem: Environmental > Aquatic > Freshwater > Lake | place: Lake Croche, Canada...
CAAATAAATTTCATTCTTGCCATTGTGTTCTCCTGACTTTATTTTTTAACTTAGGCAAATTTTTCGATTTGACACATAGTGGTTTTAGTCTCTTGCATCATAGTCACCTGGTCATAACCATAGGTAGTCGCAGTATTGACCGCCTCACCTTGAACTACTGGTGCCGCACCTTCTGGGTAGTACTTGCGAATGTCTTCGCCTTGCCACCAGCCAGCAAAGTGGAATGGCACGAAAGCAGTTCCCTGGTCAACACGCTCAGTAACCATTGCGCGTACTTTGATCTTGGCACCTGTTGGTGACTTCACCCAAACATAATCCCAGTTCTTAATGCCACGGTCTGCTGCAGCTTTAGGGTTAATTTCCACAAAGTTTTCTTGTTGGAGCTCCGCCAACCATGGATTAGAACGAGTCTCATCACCACCACCCTCGTACTCCACCAAACGACCTGAGGTCAGAATGATTGGGAACTTCTCATAAAGCTTATTGTTCAAGTTTTGATCTTGAACAGTCTTATAGAGGGTTGGCAAGCGCCAGAAATTCTTTTTGTCCGCAGAGGTTGGATATTTACGCATCATCGGCGCATTGGTACTGTAAAGCGCCTCACGGTGGATAGGTACCGGGTCTGGGAAGTTCCAAACAACTGCACGCGCCTTAGCATTACCAAATGGATGACAACCATTCTTCATCACCACACGTTGGATACCGCCTGACAAGTCAGTCTTCCAGTTCTTACCCTCAGCGAGCTTTTTCTCATCATCGGTCAACTGATCCCACCAACCGAGCTTCTTGACAAATACGTGATCGAATTCAGGGTAACCAGTCGTAATTGCAGCGCCCTTGGAATGTGAGCCATCTGCAGCCAACAAACTCACGCCCTCACGCTCAACGCCAAAGTTTGCACGGAAGTTACCACCACCCTCCATCACACTCTTACTAGTGTCATAGAGGTTTGGTGAACCTGGGTGCTTGATGGCTGCTGTGCCATAACATGGCCAAGGCAAACCATAGTAATCACCAGTAGTGTCATAACCAGTTACTGGATCAACACCACCACGGGACTTGAGAGTCTTCGGATCGAAAGTGCCGACCATTCTCATATGTGCTTTGAGGCGCTCTGGAGTTTGACCTGTGTAACCAATCGTCCACACAGAGCGATTAATCTCACGAAGGATAGATTCAATCTCTGGCTCTTTCCACTGCTTACCCGCAAATTTAGAACTTAGCATCTTGTAGTTCTTTGACAATTCTTCGCCAAAGCCTAAGCGATCTGCAAATGCTTGCATGATGACGTGATCAGGCACAGACTCAAAAAGAGGATCGATTACTTTCTCGCGCCATTGCAATGAACGATTAGATGCAGTTGCAGTTCCGCATGTTTCAAACTGGGTCGCGGCTGGAAGCAAATAGACATTACGATTCTTATTAATTGCTTGTCCTTCTGCTGGAGGCATCGCAGCCATCGCAGCAGTTGCACTTGGATATGGATCAACTACTACCAAGAGATCCAGCTTATCCATTGCGCGCTTCATATCCAAGCCACGAGTTTGTGAGTTAGGCGCATGACCCCAGAAGAACAAACCTTTGACGTTGGTTTGCTGATCAATCATGTCGTTCTTTTCAAGAACAGCATCCACCCAGCGAGAAACTGTAGTACCAGACTTTTCCATCATATCTGGTGCGTAGCGACCTTTAATCCATTCGTAGTCAACGCCCCAAACGGTTGCGAAATGCTTCCATGAGCCCGCAGCCAAGCCGTAGTAACCAGGCAAGGAGTCTGGGTTAGGGCCTACGTCAGTTGCACCTTGAACGTTATCGTGACCACGGAAAATATTGGTACCGCCGCCTGATTTACCAACGTTACCTAAAGCCAACTGCAAGATGCATGAGGCACGAACCATCGCATTACCAATGGTGTGCTGGGTTTGACCCATACACCAAACCACAGTACTGGGACGATTCTTAGCCATGGTTTCAGCAACTTTATACATTTGCGCCTCTGGCACACCGCAAGCCTCTTCGACTGCAGCAGGAGTCCACTTCTCCATCACTTCTTTGCGGATTTCTTCCATGCCATAAACGCGGTCGTTAATGTACTTTTTATCTTCCCAACCATTTTTGAAGATGTGATACAGCACACCAAACAAGAAAGGAATATCAGTGCCTGAACGAATGCGCACAAACTGATCCGACTTAGCAGCAGTACGGGTATAACGCGGGTCTACCACAATGACTTTGCAACCATTTTCTTTAGCATGCAACAACATCAACATTGAAACTGGATGAGCCTCAGCAGCATTTGAACCAATGTACAAAGCAGCCTTAGCATTCATCATGTCGTTATAGCTATTGGTCATTGCACCATAGCCCCAGGTGTTTGCTACACCAGCAACAGTGGTTGAGTGACAAATACGAGCCTGATGGTCTGTATTGTTTGTGCCAAAGAAAGAAACCCACTTACGGAGTAAGTAGGCTTGTTCGTTATTGTGTTTGGATGAACCAATGAAGAACATCGCATCTGGAGAGTACTTCTCTCGAATGCTCTTCATCTGTGCAGTAATTTCAGTTAAGGCCTGATCCCAAGAAATGCGCTGATACTTTCCATCAACCAACTTCATTGGGTAGCGTAAACGATAGTCACCGTGGCCGTGCTCACGTAAGGCAGCACCTTTGGCACAGTGGGCACCCATATTAATTGGGGAATCGAATACTGCATCTTGACGCACCCAAACACCATTCTCAACGGTAGCATCCACCGCGCAACCTACTGAACAGTGCGTACAAATAGATCTCTTGACTTCAATCTTTCCCTTACCATCGAGCATTGCTTTGCTTGGTTCTGCAGAAGCTTTTTGCACCAAACTCAGTTGGCTAGCAGCGATACCGGCACCAACGCCTACACCCGAGCGCTTTAAGAATGTTCGGCGATCCATTGTAGGAACCGCTGCTTTTAAGCCGCGGGATAAGCTACCAATCAAACGTGATGTTGGGCGACTGCTTTGTGGGGTATTTGATTTACGAGTCAGACTCATATGTTGTCCCTGTGAAGTTTTTTTATTGATTTAATAACAGTTGATTCAAAGTCTAATAATTGAGCACTTAAAGCATGGTGCTTTCGTAGTACTTACGCATGTGTGCGGTAATTGTTTGGCTTTCGCCTTTACCTTTTACGGTGCTGCCAATTTCTTGAATAACAGCTTTGCCAACGGAGGTTTGGGAAACTACAGCGACAGCACCAACAGCAGCGCCAGCCCCAATAAAGAATTTGCGACGTGTAGTCTTCATTTCTTCGCCAGTGGCAATCTTGGATTTTGTGCTCATCGTAGGTTCCTATCTAACTATTCTTGATATGCATCAAGTGTAATTCGTATTTGCATTTTTGACATATTTCATTCACAAGGGAATGTTAGGACTTTCCCTTTGATGCGGCGCAACATTAAATCATGTCAAAGCCTTGTCCTTCGATCGCTAGGAATTCTCGGGCTAGAGCGGCGATTGGACGATAAAGATGCATCTCAGGAGCGCCCTCTATGACGTCGCAAAACTGGTCATACCAAGGTCGAATATGCTCATTAAAAAAGACCCTTTGATTTGTAAGGTTTGATATCTCAACATCATCCCCAGCAATCAAGTAGCGCATCACTTCGCATAGGGCTGAAATATGGTCCTCGGTCTCAGTGACCTCCTCTGCAGCCTCGAGACCAAATTCTTCCAGCGCTTTACGAATGTTGACTAGCGGCTTCTCATTCAGATGCCCTGCCATATAAAAGGAGCCATTAAGAACAACATTCGGCTTACCAACGCTAATGAAATTGAGATCGAACTCATCATGCCAAACTTTGGCTGGATTGTTTTTAGCTACCTCAACCACATCCATCCAAGCTTTCGCCAAAGGCGCTTCATCAGCAGCATCCTGTTGATCAGCGGTGGCCGCTATTTGATCGAGAAGCTCTTGATCTGGTGGTAAGTGAAAAAAGCGAGCAATCAATCCATAAAGATCCGCTCTAGCCAAATCCTCTGGCAAACCGACATCCCCAACTTCGGTCGATTGAGTATCTTTCACTCCTTCTCTTTCTATTTCACTCATGTTTCTTTCTTCACCATATCAACCACTCGACAATCACCACACATCTTGAGTCTATCCATTGCAGCGCCTGCAAAAGCACCATGAGCACCCAGCTTTGTCAGCATTAGATCAACCATCTTTAAAGTTCCAAATGGCTTCCCGCAGCTAATGCAATGAAAAGCCTGAGTCTCATTGAGGACCGCTCTTTGTTTGCGTCGCTCAACCGTCTGTAAACGGGGATTTAAGGTCAGAGCTTGCTCGGGACAAGTCTGCACACAAATACCGCATTGAACGCACTGCTTTTCAATAAAAGAAAGTATTGGCTCGTCCGGATTGTCCAAAAGCGCGCCCTCAGGACAGCTACTCACGCAAGACATGCATAAAGTGCAAGCATCTTTATTGATATCCAGACCACCCAATTGAGAAGACTTTGGAAGTGCAACGCCCGCTTCTGGCAATGGAGTCTTTGCCTGTTTTTGTAAATGCTCTAGAACAGCCTCGACAGTCTCACGCTTTTGATTCGATAAACCAAAGCTAGCAGGCGTACAAATTGTATTCAGAGCACCGCGCTGACGCAATGCACCCATTGCTTTAGAAACGGTTTGTAAATCATTAGCTGATTGGGCCATGATTAAACGAATACGCTCATCAAATCCGTACGCTTTCAAGATGGCATTGGCAAGCTCGGCCTGCTCCTCAAGCGTCGCGCGATAAACCGGATCCTCGTCACCACTAAAGAGCAAGACTACTTCTGCAAATCCATAAGTGAGTGCACCAAGCCATAAATCCAAACCTGTAGATGCGATATGTTCAATACCATAGGGAATAACAAATGATGGCAAACCTTCAAATTGTTTAGGCATTACATGAGCAGAGCGGCCTAAACCATCTATTATTTGCGTGCCGGCACTCAAAGTATGCAAAAGCAGACTTGGCGCTGTGGATTGATTTAATTTCTTGGCTTCAGCACTAAAAACGGTAGCAATCGTTTTTAACTCTTTGCCTTGATGGGGCACGCTAGGGTAGTTGTAGCGCATTGCACCCGATGGGCAGGCCGTGGAACATGCTCCACAACCCATGCAAAGATTGGGATTTACCTCAACGCTACCCTGACCACTCTTGAATAAAGAACTAATCGCACCTGTTGAGCAGGTGTCAATACAGGAACTGCAACCTACTTTTCCATTACGGCCATGTGCGCAGATTTTTTCGTTATAGACAAAATATTTTGGCTTCTCAAACTCACCCACCATCTCGAGCAATTGATTGACTGCCAATGCTTGATCCAGTGGATCTTTACCAGGAGCGAAATATCCCTGTGGCGTTTGACTCATGCGCATTTTTGGATCAGTACGTAGATCTAAAATCAAATCAAATTCTGCATTACGCTCGCGCTCTTTGCGATCAAACGAGATTGCGCCAATGCTTGCGCACGCAGTGACGCATGAGCGATGTGATTTACATTTATCTAAATCAATCTGAAAAGAAAGATCAATAGCGTTTTCTGGGCAAGCCTCAACGCAAGCGCCACAGCGCGTGCACATTTCTGTGTCAATAGGATTTTGCAGATCCCAGTTGACGGAGAAATTACCAAGATAGCCATCTAACTTAGTAACTGAACCGGTATATATAGGATAGTTACGCACCAAGGGCAAATCACCGGGCTCAGTACATAAAACCGAAACATCTAACGAAGTGCTTAGCTTCTCCGCCCAAGGCAAAACCACAGAACCTACACCAACAATTAAGAGCCTACCTTCGCTTTCATAATTTACGACCGGGACAGGTTCAGCTTCGGGCATATCTGCCAGAGCAAGCAAAGCGGCAATCTTCGGTCCAGAAGTTTTAGCTTCTTGAGTCCAACCTGCGACTTCACGGATATTGACAAAACGTAGGGGTGCAACCAAAGGCTTCTCTGACTGCTCCGCTAGTTCACCAAATAGAGCGCCCTCTTGAGTACAGGCAATCACCAATGAATCCGATCCATCGAGAGCTTTTAAAAAAGATCCGACCTCTTGCCTGCACAGAGAGTGATGCACTGGGACGCCAAGCGCCTTTGCATCCAAAGGCATGGTGCCATTACAGTTACATACTAGTTTTTGACTCATGCACTATCTTCTTAGGTTTTTTTCTGGGAGGGCTCTATTGGCAATTCATCCAAATGAGGGGATTTTGTCTTCCCCACGGAATCTGTGGATGTTAAATCAGTTTGGCCTTGAGCATCCAAAAGCTTTTCATTCGATTGGGCTGATGCTGCTTGTTCTGCTGGAGAAGCATCAGCAGTCTTGCGGAAAAGATTGAGCATATCGCTCTGCACCATTCGCTCGAGCATGCCGGGCGGCAAAGGATCAGGTTTAGAGTAATCATCTATATAAATGTCCAAGCCATCCATCACATTGAAATGTGGATCAGTAAACATCTTTTTAAGCGCAGCCTGCTGAACGGCCGGATCAACATCTGGCTTCATAAATGCAGAAAAGTCTGGATCAAAACGGTCGATCTTCTCCACATCCTCCAGAGATGCTGGCGGCGGAGCTTGAACTTCTGAAATAACAGGTGAAGGATTCGGTGCAGCCTCTGTTATCTGCTGCACTGGCTCATCCTGATTGCCAGCTTTGCGCTTAGACCAACGACTTAAGAAACCATCCGCCATCATTCCTCCGCTGAGCGCTGAGCGCCTTTGAATGAGGCTGGCTTATGCCGTTTTTTTGGTTCAGGCCGATAGTTTTCATTCACATACTCTTGCAGCCAAGAGGCGTGCTCGTCACTCATAGGAACTGTATCAACCGACTCTCCACCATCAAGCAAGCGAGCGGCCTCGTTATAGCTCACGCAAATTCGGTGCGGCACTGCCATCATAGTTTCTGATTTAGCCAAGGGAAGGGATTGCTCATCGATGTAACGCTCAATATCCTCCTCCAACCTCCACATTACAAACCATGCAGGTGTTGTTGCAGAGACATTGAGATAGTAGCCTTCAGCTTCATCTGGAAAAAGGTTTAATTCAAAGCCAGTAAATAACCAAGACTCTCCATCGGTATCGCGACCTAAGAATTGGCCCGAGATGGAATTGCTTTCAAGACTCTGGGGATTGAATTGTCCAAAATCAGGCAGCACTTCCTGGGGAACCCATCGATATGAAACCCATGGGTTGTCTAGATTTTGCTTACGCATTAACACAGCAAAGCGCATGAATCTTCAGAGCCTCAGGTATTTTGCACAACAATAGTTGGAAATTTGCTACTCATGTCTTTTGACAAAGTTGCAACACGAATCGCAACCTGTCTAGCGATGTTTTTATAGATCGCACTAATAGCGCCATCTGGGTCAGCCGCTACCGTTGGTCGCCCTGCATCCGCCTGCTCACGGATTGATAAATTCAGAGGTAATGAGCCCAAGAAATCTACGCCGTACTCTTTACACATTTTTTCACCGCCACCACTACCAAAGATATGCTCTTCATGGCCACAATTAGTGCAAATATAGGTGCTCATGTTTTCAATAATGCCAATGATAGGGACGCCTACCTTCTCAAACATCTTCAAACCTTTGCGGGCATCTAATAATGCAATGTCCTGTGGAGTGGTCACAATTACGGAGCCAGTAACGGGTACCTTCTGCGATAAAGTCAACTGAATATCGCCAGTACCTGGTGGCATATCCACAATTAAGTAATCCAGATCACGCCAACGAGTTTGACGTAAAAGTTGTTCTAAAGCAGAAGTGACCATTGGACCTCGCCATACCATTGGCGCATCCTCTTCAATCAAGAAACCAATAGAGCTAGCTTGCAAGCCATGACCTTCCATTGGTTCGATCGTATTTTCCTCAATGGATTCTGGTCTACCGGTAATACCCAACATCATTGGCTGACTTGGCCCATAGATATCAGCATCCAATATTCCTACTTGCGCACCTTCTGCCGCAAGAGCCAATGCCAAATTCACAGCAGTGGTTGATTTACCAACACCACCTTTTCCACTAGCAACGGCAATAATATTTTTTACACCAGGAAGTAACTTCACGCCACGTTGCACAGCATGCGCAACTATTTGGCTACTGACATTAACACTCACATTCTTAACGCCAGACAATTCGCGCACAGCATTAATAACTGATTTACGTATCGCATCAAATTGGCTTTTAGCGGGATAACCTAAAACGATATCCAGTGCAACATCGCCATTTTCAACACGTAAATTTTTGATATTTTTAGCTGTTACAAAGTCAATCTTTGTATTGGGATCAAGCAAACTCTTGAGAGCTCCTTGTACAGCTTCTACAGTAACTGACACTACTTTCTCCTATAGCTAGTAATTCCAAATGGACCTTCAGAATTACTTTTGTTAATTTTTAATGAATAGCGGGTAGATTAACCGCACAAGCAAATCTTTGCTGAACGAGTCCCGATGGATTGTCTGACGATCATTGAACAACAGGAAAGCCCGCGTCCGTAATAATTTGGCTCGCTTGAACAATCGATAAGGAAGTCTCAAGATTAACCATCTGGGAAGCTAAATCAGCTTGTACCTTAGCCTGCGGATCCCGAGCTTGAATTGCCCGAGTTACGGCATTGATACACCCCCCACAAGTCATACCAGATACTTTTAAACTCAACATATCAGCCCTTTTGCAGTAAATATGGTTGTATGCAGTAGATTATCTTCTATATGAGCGCCCCAAAAGAGATGAGTTCTGAGCTATTTACCCTGGATATTGGTGGCATGACCTGCGCCTCTTGCGTTGGCCGTGTTGAAAAAGCGCTTTATAAGATACCCGGCGTCGAAGCAGCCAGCGTCAATTTAGCAACAGAGCAAGCCAGAATTCGCCTCAACGCATCCTCCGTTACCAAAATTGATGAAGTAATTGCAGCGGTTAAAAAGACGGGTTACGAAGCTCGAATAAGCAACCCTCACTCAATTACTGAAGCAAAGTCCTCACAATCATTTTGGGGTAGAGATGGTTTGGGAAGAGTTTTACTAGGCTTTACTCTTTCAGCTCCATTATTTTTACCCATGTTTCTCATGCCATTTGGTATCGACTGGGCGCTCTCACCAAAATGGCAACTTCTATTAGCAAGTCCGGTCCAATTTCTGCTTGGGTGGCGATTCTACAGGTCTGGCTTTAAAGCGCTTTTGTCCGGCGTTGGCAACATGGATTTACTCATCGCCATTGGAACAAGTGCTGCTTATGGTTTAAGCGTATATCAAATGTTGACCTCATTTCATGCGGTTCATGAACTCTATTTCGAAGGATCTGCCGTCATTATTTGTATGGTCCTCTTGGGTAAATGGTTGGAGGCTCGCGCAAAGCAACAAACTAGTGAAGCCATTCGCGCATTACAAAAACTGTGGCCTGAGCATGCCAAAGTCATTGACCCCGGCATTGCTATCGCAGAAGGTTCCCCATTAGATCAATTTCGCGATCTGCCACTAGAGCAGGTGTTCCCTAAAGACCGTGTATTGGTTCTACCTGGGGAGCGCATTCCTGTGGATGGCTTAATCCTGCTTGGGGCTAGTCATATAGATGAATCGCTTCTGACCGGAGAAAGCGCTCCAGTTAAAAAATCCATTGGCCTAAAAGTGATTGGGGGATCACTGAATGGCGAAGGTGTTTTGGTGATTGAGGCGCAAGCTGTTGGCGTTGAAAGTGTTCTTTCTCAAATCATTTCTTTAGTAGAAGATACACAGACTCAGAAGGCTCCCATTCAAAAATTGGTAGACCAGGTGAGCGCAATCTTTGTACCAAGCGTCATTGTGATTGCCATAATCACTGGACTAGCTAATTGGTTTTATTTGGACTCTGCTTCAATCGCAATATTGCGTGCAGTGTCCGTATTAGTGATCGCCTGCCCTTGCGCGCTTGGCTTAGCAACCCCAGCGGCAATTATGGCGGGAACTGGAATTGCAGCACGTTTTGGTATTTTGATTAAAGATCCTCAAGTACTTGAGTTGGCACATCGCTTAAATATTGTTGCCTTTGATAAAACTGGGACGCTTACTATTGGCAAACCCAGACTTCTCAATATCATTTCATTTGCCAGTTCATCTGATGATCATGCCATCTTAGCCAGTGCAGCAGGCTTGCAATTGGGTAGCGAGCACCCTTTAGCTAAGGCTTTACTGGATGCGGCCAAGCAAGAAGGCATTAGCCCAATTTCACCTTTAGAGAGTAGGGCATTGCCAGGAATCGGCATTAGAGGCAAACCCAGTACTGGGGCTTGGATGGGTCTTGATCTCTGTCTGCAAAGTATTGCTTCGCTCGAATCAAACCCACATCAAGAAGACATTATTCGCAAAGCGCAAGTTTGTTTTGACGCAGGGCAGACTGTTTCAGTACTCATAAATGAATCCACGTCGTCACCGATTGCGATCATTGCCTTTGGCGATGAACTCAAAAGCAATGCAATGGCGGCTATTGCCTCCCTACATCAACTGCAGATACGCACTGTCATGCTCACTGGTGATAACAGTGCAGCAGCAAATCGCGTGGGTCATACCATTGGTATCGACGAAGTCTTTTCGCAGGTCATGCCAAACAATAAAGCAGATATTATTCGCAAATTGCAATCATCCAATCAGGATGGTGGCCGACATTGGGTTGCGATGGTAGGTGACGGTATCAATGATGCCCCCGCTCTCGCTACAGCAGATGTTGGTATGGCCATGTCTACAGGCACAGATGTTGCCATGCAGGCTGCAGGCATTACTTTGATGCGCGGAGACCCTACCTTAGTTGCAGATGCCATTGATATCTCCAAGAGAACCTGGAAAAAGATTCAACAGAACTTATTTTGGGCCTTCATCTTCAATTCAACTGGGATTCCCCTAGCGGCCCTAGGCTATCTATCACCCATGCTGGCGGGTAGTGCGATGGCACTATCAAGCTTTTGTGTGCTCAGCAATGCTCTACTTCTAAAGCGGTGGCGCCCTTCCCATTCCTGAGCATTATTTACTTAGGATTCTTACGAATGAGTTCAATATCACCATAGATGGCGCGTGTTTCTGATTTAGTGTTGTCCGTATCAGTTAACAAGGCGATCCCAATGACCTCCCCTGGAACCTCACCATAGGCGCGCTGATAATCAGCAGCAAGATTCCGTTGATGTTTGTGCCAAGCATCTAAATTATCCCAGCCAGAATCAACCACAATCATTTTGATACGCGAGGTGTGCGCATTAGTGATAATCGTATCAACAGGCGACTTGCCTGACCAGATATACATCAGGGTTGCATAAGGCATCTCTTGGCCGCTAATGAGATTGGCCATCTCAAAGTTCATCTTTTCTTTCAATGATAGTTTTGATTTATTGCCATCAAACGCCACCAGTATTCTCAGTGGTGCATCATCGTGATAACGCTCTGCATTATCAGCATCAGGAATAGCGCTCAATGCCTTCCATTCCCACTGTAACCATAAATTGTTTGCTTGTCTTGGACGTAATTTCACCGCCAAGCCTGAAGCAGATATTTTAGAATTCGCACTAAGGACGGTTCTACCTTGGTAGTTCTCAAGGCGGTAAACCGTATTTTTCTTATAGGGCGCAATGCGATAAAAATTCCAGCCATTAGGCATGCCATCGCGTGCAGTCTCAGCAGAAAATTTCGGCAACTCATCCTGCGCTGGGAGCTTACTAGGATCAAAAGCCTGCCCAGACTCATCTTGGACTGACCCGCCAAAACCAGCGCAGCCAGCTAGTCCAATCAGCGTAATGAGAATCCAGGAGCGTAAAACACGTTTCAACATAAGCATGATTGTCCCAAAGAATGACCCGAGTAAGTCTAAAATTGACACATGCGCCATCAATCACCCTCAAGCTGGGCCGCAATCTGCATTTGCATAGCAGCCTTAGTGCATTTTGCCTTGGGTTTTTCAATTGAATTTTCAGTTGATGAAGCGCACTATGCGCTATATGCCCAACACCTGGCTTGGAGCTATTTTGATCATCCGCCATTAGTTGGTTGGATTCAGTGGCCCCTCGTTGCACTCACCTCTTCAGAAGGTTTGATTCGTCTAATACCTGAACTACTTTGGGTTATCTCTTGCCTTTTAGTTTACCAAGTGACACTGGAGATTCACCGTTTCATCCAAGGCCGTAACTCGGGATACCTCACCAGCGCATTGCCCTCAGCCAATGCTTGTGGGCTGATGGCTGTTCTAGCCATGATTGCAGCACCAATGCCGCATGTGCTCGCAATTGGATTATTACCAGACACTCTGTTGGCGCCCTTAAGTCTTGGCTTAATGCTCATGGCACTTCGTTGGCTAATCCAAGACCACTTCACGATGGGTGATTGGCTTTTGACTGGACTCCTACTTGGATTGGCGGGCTTGAGTAAATACACTGCAATCTTTACCGCCCTAGCTCTACTGCTTGTCTTTGTAAGTGCTCGTAGAAAACCTTGGATTGGAAAAATGGGTTTCTGGAGCGCAACCCTACTCGCCCTAGTTCTGATTGGACCGGTGCTCTATTGGAATTGGGTGAATGATTGGATTTCCCTTAAATACCAAATTGCCCATGGAGGCGGCGCTGAATGGGTATGGCGCAGGTTAGGCGCATTCCTTGGAATCCAGATTATCGTCTTTGGTCCCCTTCTTGTCATGGGAAGCTATATCTTCCTCAAGGATTGCATGCATGCGACAAAACTTTCTTTATTGTCCTTGCTTGGATTCTTTTTTATTCCGTTCATCATTTTTGCAAGCCTTTCTGGTGGCGGCGGCTTACCTCATTGGACAACACCAGCGTGGTTTTGCTTAGCTCCGTTTGCTGGCATTGGATTAGCAAAGGCTTGGTCTGTTCAACATCGATCCGTTATACGCGCTTTATTTATCTTTCAAATTGCGCTGTGCATTATTGGCTTTGGATATGTTTTATCTGGTGGCATTTCTTCTGCAACCATTAAATCAAATCCGATTGCTGATCTTTATGGCTGGAAAATTGCAGGGCAAAAAGCTGCTGAGTTAACTCAAGCCACCAAAGCGAATGGGATCGCCGTGCAAAACTGGACGCTAGGTAGTCGTGCCGCTTGGTATGCAAAACCAATTCCAGTCTTTGTTCTTGATCAAAGAAAAGATCAATTTGATCTCTGGTTTGGCCAAATTCCTCCAGGGGCAAACATTCTCCTAATGAATTGGTCTGGTATGGCCTTCCCACCCCCTGTTGGTGGCAAGTCAGCCTTTGAGCGCTGCGAGCCCTTGGATACTCTAGAAATCCAGCGTTTTGGCCAAGTATTGTCAAAATTTGACTTTAGCCTTTGCAGTAACTGGCAGGGGCCCACCCAAGCCAAGTAATTGACCTAAATTCAGGACCTTAGGTGCCCAAGGCATTATCCTTACGCCTATGAGTTCAACGCCCCAAGCCACCCCCAAAAACCCTTCCGGGTGGAAATCAATTCTGAAACGCGCATGGCCCACTATTCGTATTTTGCTGTCGATTGCACTGCTATGGAAAGCAACCAGCGGAATCGATTGGCATACGCTCCTAGATTCTGAAATCAAAATGGAGCCAATGTGGTTAATCGCAGCAGCTATCGCAATATGTTGTGCATTTATTTGTGGCGGTTTACGCTGGGGCTTATTAATGCGAAGTGTTGGCTTTGAAGGTAGCCTCAAAAGCTATATTGCCCTTTATTTTGCAGGCGGCCTCATTAACCAAGGCTTGCCAAGTACATTGGGTGGCGATAGCTATCGCGCCATCACTGCAACCCACTTTACCAATGGGGATAAGCTCAGCGAGACAAAGCAATTAGATGAAGAGCTTCATCACTCAGTAGATCTAGGGCACTCAACCCCAAAACTGCGCTTGAGCTTTGCAATCACTCTAGTAGATCGCCTTCTTGGCCTGGCTGGCAACAATTTATTAGGTGGCATTGGCTTGATCCTGGGCGGAGCAACTCTGGCTGTTTGGGGCCAAGATTTGGGCTACACCGTAATGGCTATCATGCTACTTGCAGGACTCACTATTGCCTTTGTCTTGGCGTGGGCCCCTAGTCGCCAACTACTTCAAAAACTGTTAGATCGTTTGCATATGAATCATGCGATGCCTGGCGTCAAACTTGCTTTTGCTTGGCCTACCAATATCGCCCAAGCATTATTTGGAATTGGCATACATAGCTGCATCATCTTGGCATTTAGCTTTTGCCTGAGAGCATATGGCGCCGAAGCACCTATCGCAAGTTTAATGATTGGCCTGCCGGCACTTAGCCTACTTCTTATGTTGCCGATTAGTATTTCAGGATGGGGATTACGTGAGGCCACCTTATCTTCTGTATTGGCGCTATGGGGTGTTAATCCTTCTTTAACTGTGTTGGCATCTATCAGCTACGGCGCAATCACTGTGCTATCAGTTTTACCTGGCGCATATTTTTTACTAAAACGAAAATAATTTCTTCAGAGCAAAACTATGACTATTAGCGTCAATACCATGCGTGCCATTGATCATTGGGTCGGTGTGCCGCTCTGCGCAATCGCCAGCCCATTGGTAGCCCTACTCGATGCTGTAAAGAATATATTTAATCGTGGTCCAGGCAGTCCAAAAAAATTACTCTTTATTGAGCTCTCCGAAATGGGGAGTGCGATTTTGGTTGACCCTGCAATGCGCAATGCGCAGGCTCGTGGCGCCGAACTGTTCTTTCTTATCTTTAAAAGTAATCGCGCCAGTTTGACACTATTAAATACTGTCAAACCAGAAAATGTTTTTACAATTGATTCCTCTAGCTTAAGTGGCTTAATTAAAGATACCTTACGTTTCCTGATCATTGCTCGCCGTCATCGCATTGATACCGTTATTGATCTAGAGCTTTTCTCACGCTTTACAGCCTTGCTCACAGGTTTATGCGGTGCTCGATGTCGCGTGGGCTATCACATCTTTCACGGCGAAGGCTTGTGGCGTGGCTTCATGCTGACCCGTAAGGTGCATTACAACCCACACATCCACATTACCAAGAACTTTCTCTCTCTGATTCATGCAGCTTTTGCTCAGAAGATTGAAGTACCATTTAGCAAAATTCAGATTCCAGACTCTGAGGTACGCCTAGAGCAAGCTGTCATTAATCCTGCAGCCCTTGAGAAAGTGCGTACTCGTATTGAAAAACTGGCAAAAGAAGCTGGTATTGAATATGTTCATGGCAAAAATCGCCTCATTTTGATTAATCCCAATGCCAGCGATTTATTGCCGCAACGTCGTTGGGCGCAGCAGCGCTTTTCTGAATTAATCCAGGGCGTTCATCAACAATATCCAAGCGATCTTATTCTGATTACTGGCTCCCCTGCTGAAATTGCTTATGTAGAAAAAGTTTGTGCTGTAGCCAATATAAAAAATGCCTTGAACTTTGCTGGTCAAGTCAGTTTTGCAGAACTACCGCCCCTTTACACACTCTCAGACGTCATGGTGACAAATGACTCTGGGCCAGGCCACTTCTCCGCTGTGACCCCATTAAGAACTGTTGTTCTCTTTGGACCAGAGACGCCGGCACTCTATGGCTCCGTAGGAAACTCGATTGCAATCACTGCAAACTTGGCCTGCTCTCCTTGTGTGAGTGCAGCCAATCATCGCAAAACACCGTGTCACGATAATGTTTGTATGCAAGCGATCACCGTTGCTCAGGTCTTAGAAAAAGTCAGCATCCAACTACAAGATGCAGATAAGACCAAAGGTCGCTAGGCGTAATGAACAAAAAAGTCATTCCGACATTCGCTTGGTTTGTTCCACTGGCCCCGCTAGGGCTCGCACTTGCAATTTATTTTGGAGAACTACAAACGAGTAGTTTTTTATTTATTAATGAGCTTACCCATTTATTGCCCAATACACTTTGGGCATGGCTAACGTTTCTAGGTAATGGTTGGGGCACTTTCGCCATAGCATTTCCACTCATCCTACTAGCGCCCCGTGTATTAACAGCCGGAATCATTGCTGGTGCCCTGTCTGCGATTACTAGTCCCATATTAAAAAATTACTTTGACCTACCGAGACCAGCCGGTGTTCTGGCAGAAGGTAGTTTTTATCGTCTTGGTGAGCCCTTACTTCATAAAGCATTTCCATCTGGCCACACCCTAACGGCTTTTGCAATCGCCACTGCCTTGTACTTTTCCTGCGATAAAAAGAAACGTACATCCATGTTGCTTCTCTTTTTTGTTGCAGCCCTGGTAGGTCTCTCACGCAGCGCAGTTGGAGCCCATTGGTTAACTGATGTACTGGGTGGGGCTGGATTTGGCATCTGGTGCGGAATATTAGGGGCTGCATTTGCTAATCGCATTCCAGAGCAATACCTTTTAATTAAGGGTATCTGGCTGCGTCTTGTAGCTATTGGCGGTATAGCTGCAATTTATGCCCATCTCACGCAAATCATGGACCATGAATTCAATTTGCCACTACAGTACGCATCAATAGCGATTCTGTTGGTTACCTTAGCTTTATTTATTAAAGCCCAATTGAATATATCACTCTCAAAGTCAGAGTGATTCACCATGTTTAGTTATCGACACGCGTTTCACGCCGGCAGTCATGCCGATATTCTGAAACACCTTACCCTAATTCATCTAGTGGAATATCTACAGGAAAAACCTGGCGCATTAACGATTGTTGATACTCATGCTGGAGCAGGTATTTACAGCCTCAAAGATGGCTTTGCTGCAGTGAGCAAGGAAGCTGAAGGCGGAATAGTTCGTCTCTTGGAGTTTATTAAACAAGGTAAGCCCATCTCAGAGGGTATCCAAAGGTATTTGGAAATCGTTCAGACGGAAAATACTGGTGATCAGCTTGACGCCTATCCTGGCTCCCCTTTTATCTTAGCTCGCCTACTCAGACCACAAGACCGCCTCAAACTCTTTGAGCTCCACCCTAAAGAGATCGATATTCTGCGACACAATATTGGTGAACTAAAACAGGCCAAGCAAATTGATATTTATGCTGAAGACAGCTTTACCAGACTGAAGGGCTTGCTTCCTCCGCCTAGCAGACGCGGTCTAGTGTTGATCGATCCCTCTTATGAGGATAAACAAGATTACCGATATCTTGAGGAGGCAATGGAGGAGGCTCTCCAACGCTTTGCTACTGGATGCTATGCGATTTGGTACCCAACACTCTCCAGAAGAGAATCAGCAGCACTTCCAGATCGCATGAAGAAAATCGCCGTAAACCATAAACGCTCATGGTTACACGCAGAGTTACGCGTTGAAAATGCTCCTGGGGAGCGACGCTTACAATCTAGCGGAATGTTTATCATCAATCCGCCATGGACTCTTGAGAAGCATTTAGCAGAAGCCTTACCTATTCTTACCAAGGCACTAGGTATAGATGGTGGTGCTCAGTTTTTACTGAAAAGTTTTGAGGCTTAAATAATTAAGCTCGAGGGACTTCTAGTCACGAACGTCAATCATGATCTCATTACGGCGCATAAAGGGTAATGTCCAGGGTGGGTTGTAGCGAGCGAATTTTGGTGAGCCAACCGCCTGAAGATTTTTAGTCCTCATCCAATCTTCTAGCTCTAGCGTTCTTTCAGCAACCTTGCTCTCGTTGTAAAAGCCGGAAAAAG
>Ga0114959_10001938_pt1 | contig 17577 bp, 17 predicted proteins | sample C_130625_EF_Meta_FD_87317 | JGI IMG/M metagenome (GOLD analysis project Ga0114959, IMG submission 87317) | Freshwater microbial communities from Lake Croche, Canada to study carbon cycling - C_130625_EF_MetaG | ecosystem: Environmental > Aquatic > Freshwater > Lake | place: Lake Croche, Canada...
CGAAACCGCCATGGCCAGCGACCGCCGCATCATGCTGGTGGCCCAAAAAACCGCTGCCAAAGACTAGCCTGAAGCCACCGACATGTTTGAAGTCGGCTGTATTTCGACGATTCTGCAGATGCTCAAACTGCCGGACGGCACTGTCAAAGTCCTGGTCGAGGGCCAGCAACGGGCGACGGTGCAAACCATTGTGGATGGTGAGGTTCATTTCACTGCCACGGTGATGCCCATGGAAGTGGCGGCTGAGCAAGTCCAGCAAAGCAGTGAAATCGAAGCGCTGCGGCGGGCGGTGATGCAGCAGTTTGACCATTACGTCAAACTCAACAAAAAAATCCCGCCTGAAATTTTGACTTCGATCTCCAGCATTGATGAGCCTGGTCGCCTCGCCGATACCATCGCGGCCCACTTGCCGCTCAAGTTGGAAAACAAGCAATTGGTGCTGGACTTGGCGAGCATTCGTGACCGCTTGGAAAATCTTTTTGCACAGCTTGAGCGTGAAGTCGATATTTTGAATGTCGACAAAAAAATCCGTGGTCGAGTCAAGCGACAGATGGAGAAAAATCAGCGAGATTTTTACCTGAACGAACAAGTCAAGGCGATTCAAAAAGAGCTGGGCGAGGGTGAAGAGGGCGCAGACATTGAAGAGATCGAAAAGAAGATCAAAGCCGCCAAAATGCCGCCAGATGCGCGCAAAAAAGCAGACGCCGAGTTGAAGAAGCTCAAGCTCATGTCGCCCATGTCGGCAGAAGCTAGCGTGGTGCGCAACTACATTGACGTGCTGACGGCCTTGCCTTGGAGCAAGCGCACCAAGATCAAACACGATTTGGGCAATGCCGAAGTGGTGTTGAACGAAGACCACTTTGGTCTCGAAAAAGTCAAAGACCGCATCATGGAATACCTCGCGGTGCAGCAACGTGTTGACAAGGTCAAGGCACCCATACTTTGCTTGGTAGGTCCCCCCGGCGTGGGTAAAACATCGCTGGGTCAATCAATTGCCAAAGCCACGGGTCGCAAATACGTGCGCATGGCTTTGGGCGGTATGCGTGACGAGGCGGAAATCCGCGGTCATCGTCGGACTTACATCGGTGCCATGCCTGGCAAAGTACTCCAAAGCCTGACCAAGGTCGGCACCCGCAACCCCCTGTTCTTGTTGGACGAGATCGACAAACTGGGCACCGACTTCCGCGGAGACCCTTCCAGCGCTTTGCTTGAAGTTTTGGATCCCGAACAGAATCACACCTTTGGCGACCATTACGTCGAGGTGGATTTCGACTTGAGTGACGTCATGTTTGTCGCGACTTCTAACTCGATGAACATCCCTTCGGCCCTTTTGGACCGGATGGAAGTGATCCGCTTGTCGGGCTACACCGAAGACGAAAAAACCAGTATCGCCATCACCTATTTGCTGCCCAAGCAAATGACCAACAACGGGGTGAAAGCCTCCGAGCTGAAAGTAGAAGACGCAGCAGTTCGCGATATCGTGCGTTACTACACCCGAGAAGCGGGCGTTCGATCCCTTGAGCGCGAATTGTCTAAAATTTGCCGCAAGGTTGTCAAAGCCTTGTTGCTGAAAAAGATGACGCCTCAGGTCGTGGTGACGCCAGACAACCTGAACGATTTCTTGGGTGTGCAGAAATACACCTACGGCCGCGCTGAAGCGACCAACCAAGTCGGTCAAGTGGTGGGTTTGGCATGGACCGAAGTCGGTGGTGATTTGCTGACCATCGAAGCTGCATTGATGCCGGGCAAGGGCGTCATCACCCGAACGGGCTCTTTGGGTGATGTGATGAAAGAGTCGGTTGAAGCCGCCCGCACCGTGGTGCGCAGTCGTGCCCGACTTTTGGGTATCAAAGACGAGGTCTTTGAGAAGAAAGATTTGCACATTCACGTGCCTGATGGTGCTACGCCTAAAGACGGCCCCAGTGCGGGTGCCGCCATGACCACCGCTATGGTCTCTGCCATGACCGGCATACCGATCCGTGCGGATGTGGCCATGACGGGCGAAATCACTTTGCGTGGTGAAGTCACTGCGATTGGCGGCTTGAAAGAAAAACTGCTGGCCGCATTGCGGGGTGGCATCAAAACGGTTCTGATCCCGGAAGACAATGTCAAGGATCTGCAGGACATTCCTGAAAACGTCAAAAATGGCCTGGAAATTGTGCCCGTCAAGTGGATTGATAAAGTGCTTGAAGTTGCCCTCGAAAGAATGCCGCAAGCATTGCCGGAGGAAGAAGTCGCTGCGGTTCCTGCCTTGGTGCCGGTAGTCTCAGCCATCGAGAAGGAAGCGATCAAACACTGATTAATATGGAGCGTAAAAATTTCGTGACAGGTTTCGAAAAACCGGAAATTTGCTCTATAATTTACATTATGCAAAAACAAAGCATATAATGCTAAGTTGTTCGCAATTGCGGGAATAGCTCAGTTGGTAGAGCGCAACCTTGCCAAGGTTGAGGTCGCGAGTTCGAATCTCGTTTCCCGCTCCAAATTTTGAAAGATGTACCAACTTCTTTCAATTCGAAGGGAAGCCTACCGCTTCCCTTTTTTGTCAGCTTTGATGTTGTCAGTTTTAAGGCTCGGTAGCAAAGCGGTTATGCACCGGATTGCAAATCCGTGTAGGTCGGTTCGACTCCGGCCCGAGCCTCCAAATTAAAAAGCAGTCAATCCAAATGTTGCACTGCAAATGCGGGAATAGCTCAGTTGGTAGAGCGCAACCTTGCCAAGGTTGAGGTCGCGAGTTCGAATCTCGTTTCCCGCTCCAGTCTCAATTCGCTCGGGCCACCCAAACAGTCGCGCCTTCGCTTCCATAACGCTCAGCATGGGCAACGTCACGCGCCAACCGAAAGCTGTCGCCCGCCTTCAGGTGTTTGATTTGCGTATCCAAGGTGAGCCAGTATTCACCCTTCACCACATAGGCGCTGACGTCAAAAGGATGGGTGTGGGTTTCGAGCACCAAATCCGGTTTCCATTCACGTACCAGCACCTCGTCAAAGCCTTCTTCAAGTGATTGTTTGGTGAAGGTTTCTAAATTCATGGTGGTCATGGGGTTGTCCTTGTGGTTACTTGCCCGCGATGCCAATCAATTCAATTTCAAATTGCAGGGTTGCGTTGGGTGGAATGACGCCACCTGCGCCGCGCGCACCATAGGCAATGGCGGGTGGGCAGGTTAATTTGGACTTGCCACCCACCTTCATCAATTGCACACCTTCGGTCCAGCAGGCGATCACGCCATTCAAGGGAAACTCAATCGCTTGATTGCGTTTGTAGGAGCTGTCAAATTCTTTGCCATCCGGGAATGTTCCGCGGTAGTGCACTTTGACCTTGTCGGTCGCACTGGGGCTGGCGCCAGTGCCTTCTTGGAGGGAGCGAAATACCAAGCCTGAGGGCGTGAGCTTGGCGCCAGGTTCTTTGGCGGCATCACTTGCAAAGTTGTTTTGTGCCCAAGCGAAAGAAACGCAGGTGGTGCACAAGCTCAGAGCAAGGAGTTGTCGGAGTTGAGTGTTCATGGTTTATTTTCACCGAAATTTGGTTTTTCGACGTCCTTAGGACTTTCTTTTTGTGCACTGCTTTGTTTGTGCTCTGTAGTAAAGTCAGCTGAATGCTTACATCGACAGGCGTGCCATGTTCTTGTTAGATTCTTGGATAGATTGCAGCCAGCTCATGCATTTGGGCCGCGATATTCATGCGTATCCTGCGCTGTGATTTGTAACGCCGCCATGATGGTCAGAATTTCTGTTGCCAAAGTGGAATGAATTTTTTTAAATTAAAGCAGGAGAAGTGATGTTACAACCCGGTTTGATGATGGACCGTCCATTGATGATTTCAGGCATTCTGGAGCACAGTGCGGCGCAGTTCGGTGGTATTGAAATTGTGTCCCGCGAGACACACGGCCCTTTGTTTCGCTACACCTATGCGGCTTGCGCAAGCCGGGCCCGTCAGTTGGCCAATGCACTGACCGGCTTAGGCTTGGAGCAAGGCAGTGCCGTGGGTTCTATTGCATGGAACAACCACCGCCATCTGGAAGCCTATTACGCCGTTTCAGGCAGCGGCATGGTCATGCATACCTGCAATCCACGTTTGCATCCGCAGCAATTGATTTACATCATCAACCATGCCGCTGACGAAGTCATGCTGTTCGACAGCACCTTCGCGCCTCTGATCAAGGGCATTGCTGCTCACTGTCCCCAAGTCAAGCATTGGGTGTGTTTATCAGACGCGGCCAACTTGCCTGCGATTGACGGCGTGCATGTTCAGGCCTATGAAGACCTGATCTCGCCGCACAGCACCCAATTTGAGTGGCCTGAATTCGATGAGCGCACGGGTGCTGCGCTTTGTTACACCTCGGGCACGACGGGCAATCCCAAAGGAGCTTTGTATTCACACCGTGCGATTGTGCTCAATGCCCTGACGGGTTGTTTGCCAGGCGTTTTGGACATTTCACCTCAGCAGACGATTTTGCCAGTGGTGCCCATGTTTCATATCAATGCATGGTGCATCCCCTATGCCGCTCCGATTGGCGGCGCCAAGCTGGTGCTTCCAGGACCGCGTTTGGACGGCGCCAGTTTGTACGAATTGATCGAGGCTGAAAAAGTCACGCTCAGTGCCGGTGTGCCCACGATTTGGCAGGCTTTGATTGGCCACCTTGAGCAAAATGGTTTGAAGTTTTCAACCATGAAGTACACCGCTGTGGGGGGCTCTGCCATGCCTGCGGCTTTGATCGCCAAATTCTCGGATGTGTATGGCGTTCAAGTCCGCCATGGCTGGGGCATGACGGAAACAACGGCGGTCGCCACCATGACCAGCATGACGCCGGTTGAGTTGGCTTTGCCAGCGCCAGCCCAGCATGCTTTGGTTGCCAAGCAGGGTAAAACGGTGTTTGGCATTCAGATCAAAGTGGTTGACGATCACGGGCAAACTTTGCCTCGCGATGGCACCTCACAGGGGGAGTTGATGGTGAGGGGGCAGTGGATCATTCAGAGCTACTTTAAGGGTGAAAAATCGCCCTTGGTTGATGGCTGGTTTCCAACCGGCGACATCGCGACCATCGACGCCCAGGGTTTGATGCAAATTCGTGACCGAACCAAAGACGTCATCAAGACCGGGGGCGAGTGGATCAGCTCCATCGACCTTGAAAATGCGGCCGTTGGCCATCCATCGGTGGCCATGGCGGCTGTCATTGGTGTCAAACACCCTAAATGGGATGAGCGCCCTTTGTTATTTATTGTGCGAAAGCCCGGGCAGGCACTCGAAAAGGAAGAAATTTTGTCTTACTTGGCCACGCAAGTTGCCAAGTGGTGGGTGCCCGACGATGTGGTTTTTTTAGAGTCCTTGCCGGTGGGCGGTACGGGCAAAGTGCAAAAAAACGACTTGCGTAAAGATTACGGCAGCGTGTTCAGCTGATAGCGCTGTAAAGATCATGGGCCGAATAAAAATTTAAAACCGCGTCATCCTGAATCAGGCCATTCCTGTGGCTTAATCAGGGGTTGAACTTTTACTGGAGCCACTGATGGGCAATAAGATTGTGACTGAAGCAGATCGTAAATTTACCCCGCCAATGACGCCACTGCCTGGCGTGACCTTACCTACACATGGCCGCGGCCAACGGGTGAGTCTGGAGCGTGGCGTGTCCACCCGCAACAAGAAAAACCCCGGAAAGCGCTCCAAAAAGGGCGGTTAATTTTCAGGGATTTATCTTTGAGATTCAGTGAAGCCCTCCTCGGAGGGCTTTTTTGTGTCGTCAATTCAGTCGGCCACCTTCAGCATGATTTTGCCAATGTGCACGGACGACTCCATGAGTGCATGGGCTTGATTGGCTTGTGCCAAATCAAACACTTTGTAAATCACAGGTTTGACCGCACCCGCTTCGAGCAAAGGCCAGACCAGCTGTTTCAACTCTATGGCCATTTTCGCTTTGTCTGCGGCCGACCGTGGTCGCAATGTGGAGCCCGTGTAAGTCAAACGTTTGGTCATCAGAGTGACCCAATCCACCTCTGCTTTTGACGATTGCAAAAAGGCAATTTGCACCAATCGCCCGTCCATTGCCAAGGCCTGCAAGTTGCGTTGCATGTAGCTTCCACCCACCATGTCAAGCACCATATTGACCCCTTGCCTGTGGGTATTTGCCATGACGACTTCGACAAAATCTTGGGTGTTGTAGTTGATGGCGATGTCGGCCCCTGCATCACGGCAAGCCTGGGCTTTGTCATCATTGCCAACAGTGCAAAACACCTTGGCGCCAAAAGCGTGCGCAAGTTGGATGGCAGTTAAACCAATGCCTGAAGATCCACCATGCACCAAAAACTGTTCATCTTTTTGGAGTTTGCCCCGTTGAAATACATTGGCCCAGACGGTGAAATAGTTTTCAGGCAATGCAGCCGCTTGCAACAACGAAAAGCCTTTGGGAATTGAAATTGCTTGACCCTCCGGCACGGCCACATACTCGGCGTAAGCGCCGCCATTGGTCAAGGCGCAAAGCTGGTCACCGATGCGCCACTGCGTGACACCTTCACCCAACGCCACAACCTCGCCGGACACTTCAAGGCCGATGATTGGCGATGCGCCGGGAGGGGGCGGATAACGCCCACTGCGCTGCGAACAGTCAGGGCGGTTAACGCCTGCATAAGCCACGCGCACCAGCACTTCTCCCGGCGCGGGGTGCGGGACAGCGCATTGACTGGGGGCCAGAACCTCTGGAAGCCCGCCTTTGCCATGGTCAATAAAATTCATCACAGTAGGAGTCGACATATCTTTACCTTTTTGAACAGACAACATAATTTTTCGAAATTGAAGCGATGCACCTTTTTTACCGCATTGCCAAAATAGTACAGCAGTTGCATCCGACGCCGATCCGCAAAGAAGACACCTATGCGTGTGAGTGACTTGCTTTATCATGCATCCGCCATCCATACAAAACCAAATGCTGAAACAAGTTGATGCCGATGAACGCCACCACCACTGATCAGCCCCTTGGAAATTCAGATGTGAAAGCGCCCATAGCGTCCATGGCCCCATTGGCGCTGGTGATTGGCAGTGGTTTTGGCGGTTTGGCAGCGGCCGTGCGCCTGTGCGCCAAGGGTTGGCGTGTGCAGGTGCTCGAGAAGTTGAATGAGCCTGGCGGCCGGGCCCGCGTTATCCATGTCGATGGCCACACCTTTGACGCTGGCCCGACCATTGTCACCGCGCCACTCCTGCTGGAAGAGCTGTGGCATCTGGCCGGACGCCAATTGGCCGTTGACGTAGACCTGCGTTTGCTCGACCCTTTTTACCGAATCCGATTCGAAGACGGGGACCACTTCGATTACAGCGGTGACCCCAAGCGAATGCGCGCTGAGGTCCTGCGTATCGATCCCACTGCTGGGCCGGGATATGCCGCTTTCTTGGCTGAGGCAGACCTGTGTTTGGACCTGTGCTTTGACACCTTGAGCTGCCAATCCTTTGACAACATAGGCGAGCTGTTCAAAGCCGTCCCCGCGATCATCCGGATGAAAGGCTGGCGAAGCCTGCATGCGATGGTCGCCACGCACATCCAACACCCTAAGTTGCGCCAAGTCTTGAGCCTGCAGTCGCTGTTGATTGGTGGCAATCCGTTTTCTGTGACCTGCGTGTACGCACTCATCAATGCACTCGAGAGGCGCTTTGGCGTGCACTGGGCGATGGGCGGCACGGGGGTGTTGGTGAACGTCTTGGTGGATGTGATTGAAGGCATGGGCGGCACTCTGCGCATGGGCGCTGAAGTTCGGCGCATCAATGTCAGCGATGGACGCGCCTGTGGCGTCACGCTGGCCAGCGGAGAAACCATTGCGGCGGATATCGTGGTCTGCAACAGTGATGCGGCTTGGACGTACAAGCACCTGATCGCGCCGCAGCATCGCAAGGTGTGGACCAACGCCAAAGTCGAGAAGGGCAAGTATTCGATGAGCCTTTTCGTCTGGTACTTTGGCACCAACAAACGTTTTGACGACGTGCCGCACCACATGATGATGATGAGCCCGCGCTATGAAGCGCTGTTGACCGACATTTTTAAACACCATCACCTGCCCGACGATTTCAGCCTTTACTTGCATCGCCCGACCGCCACCGACCCGGCCATGGCGCCAGAGGGTTGCGATACCTTTTATGTTCTGGCGCCCGTCCCCAACTTGCAAAGCGGCACCGACTGGGCGGCGCAAGCGGAGCCTTACCGCGCAGCCATTGCCAAAGCGCTGGAAGAGACGGTTCTGCCCCATCTCAGCGAACACTTGACGGTCTCGTTCATGACCACCCCGCAAGACTTTCAAGACCATTTGCTGTCTTACAAAGGTGCGGCCTTCGCGCTGGAGCCGGTCATGATGCAAAGCGCTTGGTTTAGACCGCACAGCCGAAGCGAAGACATCCAAAACCTCTTCATGGTGGGTGCCAGTACCCACCCGGGTGCAGGCATCTCAGGTGTGCTGATGTCGGCAAAAGCGCTTGACACTTTGCTGCCAGAGGCCGCCAGCTTTCAGAGGGGCTTGTGATGCACACCAGCCATCTTGTGTGGGGTCAAACAATGGCCGTTGCGCAACGGCTGCTGCTCGAGCAATGGCGGCAAAAGCGCGGGCTGATTTTTTGGGCCGTGTTCCCCTCGACCATGATGTTGCTGTTTGGTTTGGTCTATGCCCACAACGACAGCATGCGCGCTGGCCTCGATGCCGCAGCGGCTGGCATTTTGGTCGGCGCAGCACTTTTTTTCAGCTGCCTGGGTGGCACCGTCGCGGTGATTGCTGCCGAACGTGAACGCGGTACGCTGCCGCGTTTGCTGACCACGCCCCTGCACCCTGCTGCGTATTTTCTGGGCGTGGTCATGGCTCAGCTGTTGTTGGCATTGATGCAAGTGTTCATGCTCTACAGCATTGCTTTGCTCATTGGCGTTCAATACCATGGCAGCCTTTTATTGGGCGGTGTGGTTTTGCTGCTCTCTGTGTTTTCTTATGTGGGCATGGGATTTTTTCTGGGCACACGCTTTGCAAGGCGCAGTGAAGAAGTGGTGGTGGCTTTGTCGGCCATTGGTGTGCCACTGCTGGTGTTGGGCGGTACCTTTTTCCCACTTGAAATCATGCCCCAAGGTATGCAAGCTGTAGCGCAAATCAACCCCATGCTGCACATGAATCAGGCTTTTAAAGGTGTGGCAGCCTATGGCAAAGGGTTCTATGAACTGCGCTTTGAATTGACTTTTCTGCTTGTTTTTTGTGGCCTTTCTCTGGGCTTAGGCATCCAGTCTTATCTGCATTTGCTGGGCGTGGACAAAATCAAATGACCGCAGTTTTAGAAATCGATGAGGTTCACAAGTGGTTTGGCAGCCACCATGTGCTGGATGGCTTTAGCCTGCGGATTGATCAAGGTGAGGTTGTGGGTCTGCTCGGCTCCAATGGTTGTGGCAAGTCCACAGTCCTGAACATCGTTTGCAAGCTACTGTCAAGCGACGCGGGGCAGGTGCGCATGATGGGCGAACCCCTGAGCGAACTCAGTTACCGCGCGCGCGGATGGGTTGGCCTGTGCACCCAACACAGCGCCCTGTACCCCGATTTGCTGCCCGCTGAAAACCTGCACTTTTTTGCCCGCCTCTACGGCCTTTCAGAAAAAGAACGCAAAGAGCGGGTACCCGAACTGATGCACAGGTTTGAGCTCGAAAACTTTGCAGGCACCCGGGTAGGTCAACTCTCAGGAGGTTGGCAACAACGCTTGCACGTCGCCGTGTCCTTGATTCACCGGCCCAAGCTACTCGTGCTGGACGAGCCCACTGCAGCCGTGGATTTAGAGGCGCGCATGGAGCTTTGGCGCCTCATTGAGGGTTTGCGTGACAGCGGCACGACCATCTTGCTCACCAGCCACCATCTGGCCGAGGCCGAGAGGCTGTGTAGCCGTGTTGCGCTGATGCGCAGCGGCAAAGTCGTGGCTGAGGGAAGTGTGCCTGAATTGTTGTCTCGCATACCCGGTCAAGCCGTGGCCAAAGTGCAATCGGAAAACAACGAAGTTATCATGCAGCGGGCCCTAGATTTGGGTTGGCAAGCTCGCCAACGCGCTGGGCAGTTGCGACTTTTGCTGCCTCACGACTTGAGCCTGCGTGAGGTCGTTGAGTCGCTAGAAGGCACTCAGGTCAGCGCAGTGAGTGTCCAGCCTGTGAGCTTGGAAGATGCCTATCTTGAACTTGTCGGTGAGAATGCATCTGTCGGTCAAGGTCTGCAAGATGTTTGATTTTTGAATGGATTGCCCGTTGGGTCCAAGGTGTCTCACTGTTAAACTAGATGGGTTGAAAGATGCGAGCAATCGCAGGCCCCGATGGTGAAATTGGTAGACACTGCGGACTTAAAATCCGCCGCTTTCGTGAATAACGGGCGTGCCGGTTCGATTCCGGCTCGGGGCACCACTGTTTTTTTAACCTGAGGAATCACCATGAGTTCTAATTTATCAAGCACGCGCCGCGTCTTCATGATGCACACAGCCTTGGCTTCAGCTGCAACATTGCTTGCTGCAAATGCACAGGCTCAAAGCATGGTTGCTGAAACCGACCCTCAAGCCTCGGCACTCGGCTACAAAGCCGATGCGAGCAAAGTTGATAAAACCAAACAACCCAAATTTGCCGCAGGCCAAGCCTGTGGCACTTGCGCCCTCTACCAGGGCGCAGCAGGCTCCGCAGCCGGCGCTTGTCCTTTGTTTGCTGGCAAACAAGTTGCAGCCAAAGCATGGTGCAGTGCTTGGGCCAAAAAAGGCTGATCTCCAGCATCGGACCGCCAGACTTAACATGATTGTCCATGCGGGAGCAGTCAATGACAGATGATGTTCGATGCTGCGGTACTGGCACTTGCCTCATCAATGAAGAGGGTTACTGCTGGTGTGGCCAGCGTTGGGACGGGGAGAAGATGTGCGCCCCTGTTCCAATCCGCTTCAATGAGCCAGAGCCGCCGACTTCTGAGACGCTATCGATGGTGACTCAAGACGAGATTACCGCCAGTCGATCACCATCTTGAGGCATTGCGGATCCCCAAAAGCGACCTCATAGGCTTGCTGGGCATTCACTGCCATCTCCGTGTGCGTGATCAGTCCCTCCAGGGGCAAACTGCCGTCGTGAAACATCAACGCAACGGCATCTAAGTCCTGCTTTTTCCATTGCGCCGCGACACGGATGGTGGCTTCGCGCATGAAGGCGGGTGCATAGGCAAAAGACAGATCTTGTTTGTAAAAGCCTGCCAACACCACTTCACCTCCCGGCGCCAGTTTGGGGATCACATGGTTCAAAATGCCCGCATCACCACTGACATCACAAATGCATTTGTAATTTTTGTGCGTGTCGTGGTCGGGATGTATCACGTCATAGCCGATCGCACCGGCTTGTCGAATGGCTTGCGTTTCCCAAACCACAGGCGCGGGCTTTCCAGCCGCCACCACCATGCGGGCCAAAAGGCGGCCCATGATGCCATGACCAATGATCAAGTCTGGACTGGCCAAAGCTGCGCCTTCGCGACCCACAGTGAAAACATGGTGTGCTGTTGCGGCCAGCGCCAGTAACACGCCTTTGTTACCCAATGAAGGGTTCAGTTTGACGGCGCGGTCATGCGGCACGACCAAACGTGAGCCTGAGCCGCCAAATAAATTTTGAACCCCTTGAAAGGCGTAAGAGCCCGGTAAAAAAACCACATCGCCCTTGCGCAATCCCCTGACTTGTGGGCCTAGATCTTCGATGACGCCAACGGTTTCATACCCTGGAACCAGCGGATAAGTCAAACCAGGGAAGGGGGGCATGGTGCCGTCCCACAACAAGCGCTCAGTCCCGGTGCTGATGCCGCTGTAAGAAACAGCAACTTCCAAATCAAGTGGGCCCATGGGCGCGAGTTCGAGCTCACGAATCCGCAAAGATTTCGGGGCTTCAAAAACAATCGCTTTGGCTTTCATAATATGATGGGTTCATCATGTTGGCAAGACCGTGATGGTATGCGTAAATTCCTGGATTGGGGTGGTGTTTTGTTGGCAAGTGCGTTTTTATCTGCGGGTGTGCTTTACGGTTTGTGGGCCCCTGATTTGACATTGTCTGAACTCACAATGCGCTACGGCGCTTCCTCACAGCAGGTTGTGAATGTGGATGGGTTGCAGATTCATTACAAAGACACGGGCCCCAAAGAGGCGCCTGTGCTGCTGCTGTTGCATGGATTTGCTTCAAGCCTTCAAACGTGGGACGCTTGGTCTACCCAGCTCGAACCTTATTACAGAGTCATCAGGCTTGATTTGCCAGGTTTTGGCATGACCGGCCCGAGCCCCGTCAATGATTATTCAGAGGAAAACGATCTGGCCACTTTGACGCATTTTGTCGATAAGCTGGGCTTATCCAGTTTTTCAGTCATCGGGCACTCCATGGGGGGGAAAATGGCCTGGGGACTGGCCGCCTCAATGCCGGATCGCGTCAAAGCCTTGGTTCTGATGGCTCCTGATGGATTTTCCGCCACCAAAGACATTGGCACCAAGCCCTATGCCATGCCTTCGATCATGGGGGTGATCAAGTTTTCTTTGCCTAAATACTTGGTTAAAAAATCGATTGAGCCGGCTTTTTTTGACGCCAACGCGCTGGATGACAGTCTGGTGAACCGTTACTACGACATGCTGAGAGCCCCAGGGGTTCGGGCAGCGATTTTGGAGCGCTCAAACCAAACCATCTATACAGATCCGGTGCCGCGTCTTCAAAAAATAACAGCACCGACCTTGCTCATTTGGGGTGAGCAAGATCAGTTGATTCCAAGCAGCAACGCGCAAAGCTATGCCAACGTCTTGGCAAACTCGCAAACCATATTGCTGCCGAAGTTAGGCCACTTGCTTCAGGAGGAGCAACCTGAAGTCGCTGTAAAACGCGTGGCTGAGTTTTTAGATGCCACGCTGCGACGGGTTGATTAACAAAGTTTCAAACAGGTTCAAACATTCCTCAGTCTGACGTGGATGTGTTGAATGGTCTTCCAGGAAATGAACAAAACTACAGGGGTACAAAACCCCGCAAGCAATTCTGGATTGATAGGGAGTCCGAAGGCCTTCAGGGCCTTCCCAACGAACAAAGCCAAGCTGACCACATAGTAGGTGATTGCGGCAATAGACAAGCCTTCAACGGTGGCTTGAAGTCTGAGTTGCAGCTCTTGTCCACGTGTCAGCTTTTCTAACAATTGCTGGTTGTGCGCTTCAGCCGCTATTTCTACGCGGGTTCGCAACAATCCGCTGGCTCTGGCTACACGCTGGGCCAATGCCGCCAGTCTTTCTGATGTGACTTTGACTGTGGCAATCGCGGGTGCCAAACGGCGTTGCATGAATTCGCCAACGGTTTGCATGCCTGATAAGGGCTGTTCGCGCATTTCGGAAATGCGTTCTCTGACAATTGCATCGTAGGCCAGCGCAGCGGAGAAGCGGTAACTGTGCTCGGCTGTCATGCTTTCCACCTGCGTCGCCATGGTGGCCAATTCGTTCAATAAAACATCGTCACTTTCTTTCTTTTTTTCAAGCCGCTCGGTAATTTCGACCAGCTGAACTTCCGTTTCTCTCAGCTTGGTTGCGAGTTTTTTGGCCACTGGCAAGCTGAGCAAAGACATGATGCGGTAGGTTTCTAATTCCAGCAGTCGTTGCACGATACGTCCTGCACGATTTTCGGAAGTATCCGGCGCGGCGAGCACCAGGATGCGTTCAAACCCATCGGCCTCAATCTTCAAGTTGGTCAGCAGGTGCGAGTGCGATGGATGGTCAGACGTCCGCCCCATTTTGGAGCCAATGAGTGCGCCATTGCCCAGCCATTTTTTAGCTTTATAAAACGCGTCGGGGTCGTCCATGCCTTCATTCAAGATGCCCAGATGAATGGCGGTGATGGTTTTTCCTGGGATGTTTTTCAGCCATTCGTTCCCGGTCGCAGCATGGGCAGCAAATTCAGGTAATTCGCTTCCCCATTGGGCATGCTCAGGGAGAGGTTGAACAATGGTGTAGCGGGTGAACTCCGAATGTCTCTCCCAAATCACCTTGTAGCCAGGGCATCGAAGCTGTAAAAAATTACCGTTCATGAGCTCAAGCGTCAACGATTGCTTTTGAGGCAGCCGCTTGAGGTGATCAAGCTCCTCTGATATGGCTACTTTTGAATTCAGTACGGCAACATAAACAATCAATGCGGGCAAACTGAATGTGGCAGAAGGACGGGTGTGAATCTCGTTGTGAAGCAAGAGCCTTTGTGCATCATCGGCTGGTAAGTGCGGATTGAGCGTTTCGTGCATATGGTTTTCCCCAGGACTGAAAAAGCAAACTTATGTCAATCGGCGTTGACATAATTTACTGTAATGCTATATTGACGTCAATGTCTGTTCATTTGACTATGGCAGATGCCTTAAAAAGGGGATGTTATGAGTCTATTGAAGCGGGCCGAAGAGGCGCTCAGCGCACACTTTGCGACGGCAGTCGGCAAGGGTGCGCCGCCCCTGTTGCAATCTTCAATGCGTCACGCAGTTTTCTCAGGTGGTGCCAGAATCCGCCCTCAGCTGTGTTTGGCGGTGGCCATGGCCTGTGGCGATGATGCCCCCGAGCTGACAGATGCGGCAGCAGTGGCACTGGAATTGATGCACTGTGCGTCGCTTGTGCATGACGACATGCCCGCTTTTGACAATGCTGATTTTCGAAGAGGCTTGCCCACGGTTCATAAAGCCTTCAGTGAGCCTTTGGCGCTGTTGGCCGGAGACGGGCTGATTGTCATGGCCTATCAAGTTTTGTTGAATGCTGGAAGGCAGCAACCCGATCGATTGATTGCATTGATGGACAACCTCTCGCAGGGTGTGGGCTTGCCCCAGGGTATTGTGGCAGGGCAGGCATGGGAGTGCGAAAACTCTGCTGACTTGGTCAAATACCAGCGATCCAAGACAGGTGCTTTGTTTGTATCCGCGACATCGGCTGGTGCCATTGCCAGCGGCCAATCGCCAAAGCCTTGGGTGTCATTGGGTGCTTTCCTGGGGGAGGCTTACCAAGTTGCCGATGACATTCGTGATGTGTTGGGCGACATTGAAATGTTGGGAAAGCCAGTCGGCCAAGACAAGCTCAACGAGCGCCCCAGTTCAGCGCAAGCTCTGGGTTTGGAGGGTGCTATTGCGCATTTTGATTCGCTCATTGCACACGCGGGAAGTTCCGTACCAGATTGCGCTTACAAGGACATGCTCAAGCATTTGGTTGTGTTGGAGTCTCAGCGCTTGGTGCCGAAATCCATGTGTGAAGACTACCGAAGGCGTGCTGCAAGCGCGAAGCCCACAAAGGCGAGTGCCACACAAAGTCTATTCAAGCCACAACAACAGATCATTTTATGAATAAGCCCATGGACGCCGCCAGATGGCCTAATGCCCTGTTGGAAATAAGCACTTGGCAAGACAGTTTGCTGCAGTGGTTAGAGCGTATTTATGCCAGTCCTCGCTTGTACAAATGGTCATTGAGCAACCCACTGACCCGCTGGATTACAAAACGTCGCACCCAGCAAATCTTCGATTTGATGTCGGGTTTTGTCTACTCTCAAGTCTTGCTGGGATGCGTTCGCTTAGACCTGTTCAAAATGCTTTACCAAAAGCCTCTTGAACTTCAGCAAATTGCAATTCAAACGAGAGTGTCTGAGCAAGCCTTGCAGCGTTTGTTGGTCTCGGCAGTTTCTTTGGGACTGTTGGAGCCGCGCAGCCAACAAAGATTTGGTTTGGGTCCTTTGGGTGTGCCTTTGGCCATGCATCCTGGAATAGGTGCCATGGTCGAGCACAACCATTTGTTGTACCGCGATATGCAAGACCCCGTGGCTTTTTTAAACAATGCTTGGCAAGGCGGTATGGCTGAATACTGGCCCTATGCCCACGATGCGCAAGCGGCAGAGCGGGTGGCCCACGACAAGTTCAGCCGCTATTCCGATTTAATGGCTTCGTCGCAAGAGTTTGTGGTTCAAGAAATTCTCAAGTCTTATTATTTTGAGGAGCATCGCTGTGTGCTGGATGTTGGCGCAGGCAAAGGTCGATTTGCAAGCGAACTGGCCTTGCACGCCAGGCATCTGAAAATTAAGTTATTTGATTTACCTCCTGTGCTTGAGTTGGCGAAGGCTAATTTTCAAGGCAAGGGTTTGCTTGATCGTTTGACCTTATGCCCCGGTAATTTCTTGCACGACCCCCTACCTCAAGGGGCTGATTTGGTCACCTTGGTGCGCGTGGCCCATGACCATCCTGATGAGGTGGTTCAGCAATTACTGCACAAGATACACGATGCCTTGCCCGTTGGCGGCATCCTTCTTTTGGCTGAGCCCATGGCGAAAACCTATTCGCAAAGTGCGGATGGGCCGACCCAAACAGATGCCTACTTCCATTTTTACTTGCTCGCCATGGGCGCGGGCCGCCTGAGAACACCTGAAGAGCTGATGCAGATGATGCGCAAAGCGGGTTTTGTGGGCGTTGAACTGTTGCCCAACAACATGCCGATACATGCACAGGTTCTTTTAGGCCGTAAGCCTAAGTGTTTCCCCTAATTTTCATGCAATACTGTAAATTAAGTTTGACACATTGCCATGTAAGATTAAAAATACATCCATGAAATCTACAGCCATTGTTTTCAGTAGACCCAAGCAACTGTCTTTACAGGCGCTGGAACTGCCGCAAGTGCAGGTGGGTCAATTGGAGCTTGCTGTTCGATACAGTGGTATCAGTACCGATGTGGAGCGAATGTTGTGGGACGGCAGCTTGTCCGCCTTTCCAGGGGTAGGTTACCCACTGGTACCAGGTTTTGAAACTGTGGGCCAAGTGGTTAAGGCGCCTCAAGGGGCAAAAATCAAAGAAGTCGAAATGGTTTTCGTGCCTGGTGCCAATTGCTTCTCTGGTGTCAAAAGTATGTACGGTGGTGCCGCATCCCATTTGGTGGTGTCGGATCAAAATGTTTTGCCGGTATCCAATGCCTTGGGCGTTGATGCTGTTTTGTTGGCACTTGCTGCCACGGCGTATCACGCTGTTTCAGGTGGTGGTGTTCATGAGCCATTCACGCCGCCCGATTTGATCATTGGTCACGGCGTGATGGGTCGATTGTTGGCCCGGCTGACGGTCGCTGCAGGATGCCAAGCCCCAACTGTTTGGGAGACGCAAGACGAAATGGCTTCGGGCTCGCAAGGCTACACAGTTATTCGCCCAGAAGAAGACCTTCGCAAAGACTACAAAGCCATTTATCACATGAATGGCGATACCTTCAATTTGAATTATTTGATCCAACGAATTCGGCCTGGTGGCGAAGTGGTGTTAGCAGGTTTGTACAAGCACGGACTCCAGTTTTCTTATTCGCCAGCATTCAGCAAGGAGGCGCGAATTCGTGTTGCTTCCGAATGGAAAAGATCCGACTTGCTGGCGGTCAATCAATTGGTGAACAGCGGTCAGCTTTCTCTCAAGGGTTTGGTCACACATGTGCAAGCCTTTCACTCTGCCACCGCTGCCTATGAAACGGCATTTGGTGATGTTTCTTGTCTCAAGATGGTTCTGGACTGGAGCGCCCACGCATGAAAACACAATCAAAATCAACAGAACAAACCATTCAATTTGTGGATCGTCTTCGCCAAGAGGCTGC
>Ga0114959_10001940_pt1 | contig 17564 bp, 18 predicted proteins | sample C_130625_EF_Meta_FD_87317 | JGI IMG/M metagenome (GOLD analysis project Ga0114959, IMG submission 87317) | Freshwater microbial communities from Lake Croche, Canada to study carbon cycling - C_130625_EF_MetaG | ecosystem: Environmental > Aquatic > Freshwater > Lake | place: Lake Croche, Canada...
CCGCTTCCTGGTTAAATTCATGCCCAAACTTGAAGCGTATTTTCACTACCGCAATCTGGACGTGAGCACACTCAAAGAGCTGTCGCGCCGCTGGCGACCGGAGGTTTACAACAGCTTCAAAAAGAAACAGCGCCATACCGCTCTGGCCGATGTGCATGAGTCGATTGACGAACTGATCCATTACCGCGATCAGTTCATCCGATTGAATTGACACACCAAGTTTGCGTGGGTGCTGAGATTTATTTCAGGGAAAACCCGTGCATTCTAGCTTTACTGTGCCATAATCAAATGCTGCGCAGAAATATCTGCGTTACTCACATCTCCCTTCATGCCTTGACTCACTAAGAGTCACTCGTCTGGGAAGGTCTTGCACCTTCCGCCCACAGCACTGAGCACCGTTTGATGGTTGATGTTTTTACAACCACTGAACGGCGCCAACCGCAGCCCTTGCGGAACGTCGTGCTAAAGAAAACACAATGACTGACACGATCACCGTGCAGGACGACTTGTCGCCTGCCTCACACCTTTCCAACGAAATTTCACCCGCTGCAGAATCATCCAGCATGGCGACACCCGCATTGCAAATCCAAGCGGCCGCCGTCGCCTTATTGGTTGGCGAACCTGAAGACAGCAAGGCACCTGCCGAGCCCAAATCAGAAAACGACTTGTCCGCCGAACCTGAAGCGCCCAATGGTTTTGTTCTCCTGGGCTTGGCCCCGGAATTGATTCAAGCCGTTGCCGATCTGGGCTACACCCAACCGACAGCTGTACAAAGCCGTTGCATTCCCTTGGCCATGACCACCAAGGCCAATGCCAAAGGCCAACACTATGTCGACTTGATGGTGTCAAGCCAGACCGGTTCAGGCAAAACAGCCGCATTTTTGCTGCCTGTACTGCACACCCTCATTCAGGAACAAGCCGCCGCAGAAGCCCAAGAGCGCGCTGAGTTTGAAGCGGCATGCGCCGAAGCCGCCGCCAATGGCGAGCCTGCGCCCAAGCGCAAAAAACGCCAAGACCCCACCAACCCACGCAACTTCAAAGCCGCCGCACCGGGTGCCTTGATCGTTTGCCCGACCCGCGAGTTGGCCCAACAAGTGGCCCATGATGCGATCGAGTTGGTCAAGCATTGCCGCGGTATGCGCATCGCCAACGTGGTCGGCGGTATTCCTTACCAGTTGCAAATTGCCAAACTGCAAAATGCCGACTTGGTCGTGGCCACGCCCGGTCGTTTGCTCGACCTGCAACGCTCGCAGCAAATCAAACTGGACAAGGTCAAGTTCCTGGTGGTGGACGAAGCTGACCGCATGCTTGACTTGGGTTTTTCTGACGACTTGGCCGACATCAACGACATGACCCTGCAGCGCCAGCAGACCATGATGTTCAGCGCCACTTTTGCGCCGCGCATTCAGCAATTGGCGATGCGCGTGATGCACGACGGCGGCTCCTCGGTGCAAAAGATTCAGATCGACTCGCCTTCGGAAAAGCACAATAACATCAAACAAAGCTTGTACTGGGCCGACAACGCGCAGCACAAACGTAAATTGCTCGACCATTGGCTGCGTGACGCTTCAATCAACCAAGCGATTGTCTTTGCCAGCACCCAGATCGAATGCGATGGCTTGGCCACCGACTTGCAACAAGACGGCTTCTCGGCAGTCGCCTTGCATGGAGCTTTGAGTCAAGGCTTGCGCAACCGACGCTTGATGGCTTTGCGCAATGGGCAAGTGCAAATTTTGGTGGCGACCGATGTAGCGGCCCGCGGCATCGACGTGCCCACCATCACCCACGTGTTCAATTTCGGTTTGCCGATGAAATCGGAAGACTACACCCACCGCATTGGACGCACAGGACGAGCAGGTCGCGACGGTTTGGCGATTACTTTTGCCGAAGTGCGTGATCGTCGCAAAATCATGGACATCGAGTCCTATACCCGCCAACCACTCAAGGCCGAAGTGATCGAAGGCCTGGAGCCGAAACAGCGTTTCCCGGACACCCGCATGGCCGGTGGTGCTGGCCGCGGTGGACAAGAACGCAGCTACGATCGCAATGACCGCGGTGCACCTCGCGGCCGCCCACAAGGCAACCGTGGCTTTGGTGGCGGCGGCTTTGGCGGTGGCGGTTTTGGCGGCGATCGATTTGAAGGCCGCCCGGCCCCTCGCTTTGAGCACCGCTCGGAACCAGCTCGTTTTGAACAGCCACGTTTTGATGCGCGCAAAGACAATCGCGGTGGCGATGTACGCTTTGAGCAGCGGCCAGAAGGTGGTCGATTCGAGAACCGCAGCGAAGGCCGTTTTGAAGGTCGCCCGGAAGGTCGTTCCGAAGGCCGCTTCGAGCCCCGGGGTGACAGCCGTGGCCCGTCCCGCAGCGGTCCGGACAAATTTGCCCGTGGCCCCAAACCCGTAGGCGCTGGCAGCTTCAAACCGCATACACCTGGCGGCGCGCCCAAGCGCAATCCTGGTGCCAAGGTCTTGAAGATCACACGCGGGTAATTTGCCCCATGAGCCTCGTGCTTTGCACGGGCTCAACAAAAGAGCGCCAAACACGCATGTGTCGGCGCTCTTTTGTTTGACGTCCACTTACCACAGCACCTTGGGACGAAAAAAAACCGCCAGATTGACATCGGGCGGTTGTTTCAAGAAGCAGACTTTAAGCTGCTGCTGCGGCCTTGGCCACTTTGGCTGCGCGCTGGGGCAGCTTTTCTTTGATACGTGCCGACTTACCACTGCGATCACGCAAATAGTACAACTTGGCGCGGCGAACGTCACCACGGCGTTTGACTTCAATCGCGGCGATCAAAGGGCTGTAGGTCTGGAATGTACGCTCCACACCTTCACCGTTGGAAATTTTGCGCACTGTAAAGCCGCTGTTAAGGCCACGGTTGCGCTTGGCAATCACGACGCCTTCGTAGGCCTGCACGCGCTTGCGTGTGCCTTCAACCACATTGACGCTCACAATGACAGTGTCGCCAGGTGAGAATTCAGGGATGGTCTTGTTCAGACGGGTAATTTCTTCTTGTTCAAGGGTTTGAATCAGATTCATGTTCACTCTCCATCGATCATGTTCTCGCTACGCTAGGGGCGGCGACTGATTTGAATCAAATTCAAATCGCAGGTGGCCGCGGCGGACAGAGGATCGAAAAGCCTACCATTATAGCCTTTTAAATACCGCGCTTGCCATTGGAGGCTTCGATGGCTGACAAGAAGGACTCATCTTGCGGAGTCAACCGACCTTCGGCTCGGGCTTTATCAAGCAGTTGTGGACGCGATTGCAAAGTCATTGTCAAGCTTTGCTCGCGCCGCCATTGGGCAATTTGGGTGTGATGCCCCGACATCAAGGGCGATGGCACCGGGTGGCCTTGCCAGACCTCGGGACGGGTGTAATGCGGGCAGTCGAGCAGGCCGTCCAAAGCGGGGTTGAAACTGTCAAACATGTGGCTGCCTTCGTCGTTCAACACGCCGGGTTGAAGCCGAGCGACAGCGTCAAGCAATGCCATGGCGGCGATTTCACCGCCGGACAAAACAAAATCGCCCAGGCTGATTTGTCGGTCCACAAAATGGTCGATGAAACGCTGGTCAACGCCTTCATAACGGCCGCACAACAAAATAGCACCCGGGCTTGCGGACCATTCGCTCACACTGGAATGGGTCATCAACTCGCCGGTAGGTGAAAACAAAACCACGGGCGCTTCTATGCCAACTTCTTCTTGTCGACTGGCGCGAATGGCGGTCAGGCATTGCAGCAAAGGCTCAGCCAACATGACCATGCCGGGACCGCCACCGAAAGGTCGGTCGTCAACTCGACGGTAATTGCCTTCGGCATAGTCTCTTGGATTCCATAAATGAACTTCAAGCGCCCCGGTTTCATAAGCACGGCGCGTCACGCCGCTGGTGAACAAGGGCGTGATCAATTCAGGGAATAAAGTGAGGATGTCAAAGCGCATGGTTTTGTGCGTAGGAATCACACATGGGGCCGGATAGCCCGTGAGGTCAGTAATCTGCTTGCCAGTCGACGGTGATGCGTCGCCCTGGCAGGTCAACAGCATCAATGAAAGCAGCGACAAAAGGAATCATGCGTTCAGCTTCTTTGCCTTCGGCGTCGGTGTAAGTCAAAACCAAAACGGTTTGCGGACCGGTGCTCAGCAACTCTTTCACTTGCCCCATGCCCTCGCCCTCACGGTTAAAGACATCAAGGCCAATCAGATCGACCCAGTAATACTCGTCGGGGGCTGCAGTCGGAAAGCTGGAGCGAAGGACAAACACACGGGCACCACGCAGGGCTTCTGCCGCATTGCGATCCACGACGTCCAAGCTGGTGGCCACAACGGAATCGGAGTGGTCTTTGGCTTCTTTTATTTTCAAGAGCAAAGCACCTGTCCAAGGCACAGCGGCCTTCATGGGCCTGTCCGGCGGTAACAGATACCAGCGCTTGGAAGAAAAAAGCGCCTCGGGCGAGGCGCTGTGAGGCAAGACTTTGAACCAGCCTTTGATGCCCCAGGCGTCCGCAATGCGTCCCACTTCGATGGCGTCTGCCGGCAATTCGGCAGTCTCTAACGTTGGGAGCATCGCAGTGCTTTGAATGATCAAGCAGCCTTGGCGGCGGCTTGGCGGACCAAACGCTCCACGGTCGGGGAGGCTTGTGCGCCGACGCTGCGCCAGTAAGTCAGGCGGTCCTGCACGATACGCAGGCCTTCTTCTTGGCCGGAAGCTGTTGGGTTGTAGAAACCAATGCGCTCCAGGAAGCGACCATCGCGGCGAACGCGCTTGTCAGCCACAACAATGTTGAAAAATGGACGGGATTTTGAACCGCCACGAGAAAGACGAATAACAACCATGATTTATCCTAGGGTGGAACGGGCACTTGGAACTCAAGCACCTTTAAAATTCTCTCAGCGTTTGAGACACGCAACTGGCCACCCGGCCAGTGACACACTGAAAAGCTTTCCATTATACCCCCGAGATTCACCACCATGCCACTGATACGCCCCAGTACAGACAAAGACATTGCGGCCATCACCGCCATCTACCGTCATCACGTACTGCACGGCACCGGCACCTTCGAAATCGACCCCCCATCCGAGGGGGACATGGCAGACCGATGCGCCGATGTCAAATCCAAAGGCTTGCCCTATTTGGTGGTGGAAGATGCGGGTCAAGTTCTGGGGTTCGCCTATTGCAATTGGTTCAAACCTCGACCGGCTTACCGCTTTTCAGCCGAAGACTCCATTTACATGGCCCCTCAAGCCCATAGAAAAGGCCTTGGGCGCGCTTTGTTGGCCGAATTGACTGCGTGCGCCGAACGCGCCGGGGTACGCAAACTGATCGCCGTCATTGGCGACTCCGCCAATGACGGCTCGATTGGCCTGCACAAGGCTTTGGGCTTCAGGCATGTCGGCACCATCACCTCATGCGGCTGGAAGTTCGAGCAGTGGCTTGACATTGTGATGATGGAAAAGCCTTTGGGCTTTGCCGATACGCAACCGCCTTGCGCTTGAAGCACCCAAAGTCCTGAATAATCGGGACCATGAAAAACAAAACTCTGGCCGCATGGCTGACCTTTTTAGGGGGCTCTTTGGGCCTTCATCGCTTTTATCTTTTTGGATGGCGCGACCTTGTGGGTTGGTTATTGCCCTTACCCACGGTCTTGGGTGCTTATGGCATTCAGCGCGCATTGGCGTTTGGCCAAGACGATGGCCTCAGCTGGGTCTTGATCCCTTTGATTGGATTTACTGTGGCCGGTTGCGCCCTGAACGCCATCATCTATGGTCTGAAGACACCCGAGGTTTGGAACGCGCAGTTCAACCCCCAAGCCGACCCCGAAGCCAGCGCAGGACAAACACAGTGGCTCACCATTGGGGCCATTGTTATTTCTTTGCTTTTGGGCACGACGGTACTCATGTCCAGCATTGTGTTCAGTTTTCAACGGTATTTTGAATATCAAATCGAAGAAGCCCGTTTGATCAGCCAGCCGCAGATTCAACAATAGATTTTTTGCCTTTTTCTTTTTTGACTTACCAAGGCTTTGCATGTTTTCAAAAATTTTTTGTGTTGCGGGCGCACTTTTTGCAGGTTTGGGTGTGGTGTTCAGCGCCGCATTTGCGCACTTACCTGCGTTCGCGCAAGGCGTGCCCATCATGGTGCAAACGGCTTTGAGCCAACAGCAGTTCCAAGCATTGGGATTGCTATTGCTGGGCTTGGTACTTGGCCGGCTACGCGCATGTCCTTGGCTGTGCGCTGCCGGCGGACTCTTGCTGGTGGGTATGTTTTTGTTCAGCTTTAATATTTACGCTCGGCAATTGATGGGTTTTGATGCCTTGCGCGCCCTGGTGCCCTGGGGCGGTGGTGCCTGGATTTTGGCTTGGCTTGTGGCGGCCATCGGCCTGATGCGACAACCGCAGTGTCTCACTGGCCCTGACGACGTCAAGCCACTTTAAACGCACGAACTTTTCATGGCCCAAGGGGCCTTATCTATCTTGGCGATTGAAAGAATTTATGAGTAAAAACCCTTGTCTGGGTTAACATTCGTCTATCGAATTTTTATTTCGATAGTTTTTTTCAACCAACCCAAGGAAACACCATGTCCCTGATCAACACGCAAGTTCAACCCTTTAAAGCCAACGCTTTCCACAACGGCAAGTTCATCGAAGTCACAGAAGCCAGCCTCAAAGGCAAATGGAACGTGTTCATCTTCATGCCCGCCGCTTTCACTTTCAACTGCCCTACAGAAATCGAAGACGCCGCTGACAACTACGCCGCTTTCCAAAAAGTAGGCGCCGAGGTTTACATCATCACCACCGACACCCAGTTCTCGCACAAAGTGTGGCACGAGACATCGCCTGCTGTGGGCAAAGCCAAGTTCCCCTTGGTTGGCGACCCTACACACGCTCTGACACGCGCTTTTGGCGTGCACATTGAAGAAGAAGGCCTGGCATTGCGCGGCACCTTCATCATCAACCCCGAGTTGATGATCAAGACCGTGGAAATCCATTCCAACGAAATCGCCCGTGACGTGTCGGAAACCCTGCGCAAGCTGACCGCTGCCCAGTACACCGCCGCCAACCCCGGCCAGGTGTGCCCCGCCAAGTGGAAAGAAGGCGCCAAGACTTTGGCCCCTTCGATCGACCTGGTCGGCAAGATCTAATCCTGCAAGCGCCATCCTGTAGGAGCCAGCCCTGCTGGCGATTGCCCGCGGATCGTTTGCAAGGCAAGCTCCTACAAAACCCCTGCAGCGCAGGGCGTTGAGCACAGCGCAACAAGGCCACCCGCCCGGTTTGCGCTGTCCTCAACGATTCCCACACAACCCTTTTCCAAGGCCCCGCCAAAAGCGGGTGCCCGGGATTTTTGCAGCCTGAAACCGGAGAAAACCATGCTCGACGACACCCTCAAAGCCCAATTGCAACAATACCTTGGCTTGCTGCGCCAGCCGATCCGCCTGATCGCTTCGCTCGACGACAGCGAAACTGGCACCGACATGAAGAGCCTGTTGGAGACCATCGTCAGCTTGTCGGACAAGGTCACACTGGACACTTCGGGTGACGATGCGCGCAAGCCCTCTTTTGTGGTGGTGCGTGACGGAGAAACGCAAGGCGTGCGCTTTGCCGGTTTGCCGCTGGGCCACGAGTTCACCTCGCTGGTGTTGGCCTTGCTCTGGACGGGCGGTCACCCGCCCAAGGTCGAGCCTGAAGTGATCGACGCCATCAAAGGTTTGAGTCCTGTTGATGGGGGCGACTTCAACTTTGAGGTCTACATGTCTTTGAGCTGCCACAACTGCCCCGACGTGGTGCAGGCCCTCTCCCTCATGGCCATCTTCAACCCCAAGGTCAAAACCGTGGTGATTGAAGGCGGCGCGTTCCAGAAAGAAGTGGAAGAGCGTCAGATCATGGCTGTGCCCATGGTGTTCCTCAACGGCCAGGTGTTCGGCTCGGGCCGCATGAGCGTCGAAGAAATCGTGGCCAAGCTCGACACCGGTGCGGCCACCCGCGAAGCGGCCAAGTTGGACGCCAAAGACCCGTATGACGTGTTGATCGTGGGCGGTGGTCCCGCTGGCGCGGCTGCGGCTGTGTATGCGGCCCGCAAAGGCATCCGCGTGGGCGTGGCGGCTGAGCGTTTTGGCGGTCAGACCAACGACACCATGGCGATTGAAAACTACATTTCGGTGCTGGAGACCGATGGCCCCAAGTTTGCCGCCGCCTTGGAGGCGCAAGTGAGGCAATACGGCGTGGACCTGATGAACCTGCAGCGCGCCGACAAACTGACCCCCGCAGGGGCCGATGGCTTGGTCCATGTGCAGATGGAAAACGGTGCGACGCTCAAGGCTAAAACGGTGATTTTGTCCACGGGTGCCCGCTGGCGCAATGTGAACGTGCCCGGCGAAGCCGAGTACAAAAACAAGGGCGTGGCCTATTGCCCGCACTGCGACGGCCCGCTGTTCAAAGGCAAGCGCACGGCGGTGATCGGTGGGGGCAACTCCGGCATCGAAGCGGCGATTGACTTGGCCGGCATCGTCGAGCATGTCACCGTGATTGAGTTTGCAGACCAGCTCAAGGCCGACGCCGTACTGGTCAACAAGCTCAATAGCCTGCCCAACGTGACAGTTCATACCAACGCGCAGACCACCGAGATCACCGGCGACGGCAGCAAAGTGAACGGCATCAGCTACAAAGACCGCGCCACCGGCACTGAGCACCATGTGGACTTGGCGGGTGTGTTCGTGCAAATTGGTTTGGTGCCCAACACCGAATTCCTCAAAGGCACGGTTGAGTTGTCCAAATTTGGCGAGATCGTGGTTGACGCCAAGGGCCACACCAATGTGCCCGGCGTGTTCGCGGCCGGTGACTGCACCACCGTGCCGTTCAAGCAGATCGTGATTGCGGCTGGTGAAGGCTCCAAGGCCGCATTGAGCGCCTTTGACCACCTGATCCGTCACTGAACTGGCGCTGATCCGGGGGTCAAGGGCAAGCTCAGGCCATCACTTCAATGGCTTGCGCTTGGACGCGCAGCAGGTCTTGCGGACTGACAAAGTCGGGTAATACATCGGCCAAGGGGTGGAGCACGAAAGCGCGTGCCATCATGCGCGGGTGCGGCACAGTCAGGTGAGGGCTATTGATCCGCCCTGCCCCGTAAAGCAGAATGTCCAAATCAAGTGTGCGCGGGGCATTCAGATAGGGGCGTTCACGGCCTGCGGCCTGCTCCAAGGTCTGCAAGGCTTTCAGTAATGCAGGCGCCGTCAAATTAGTTTCAATGCGAACCACCGCATTCACAAAGTCCGGACCCTGTGCTTGCAAGGGTGCTGTGCGGTAAAGGCGGGATGAAGCTAAGAGCCTGCAACCTTGGATGCCTCCAACGGCTTGCATGGACTGCACTACGGTTTCTCGTGCGTCACCCAGGTTGGCTCCCAAGGCAACACAGGCGGTCACAGGCTCCCGCATGTTCGCGCTGATCACTCTTGTCCGGCAGAAGCAGGCGCGCTGCCCTCAGCAGCATCCGGTTTGCGGCGGCGGCGGCGGCGTTTTTCTGCCGGGTCCGATGGCTCGCCTTCTGGAACCGTTTCTGGATCTATTTCTTGTGCATGCGCCGGCTTGCGGTCTGGCGCGCGCTCTGGCGCTGCAACCCCATTGCGTGCGGACGCTCTGGGCTTTGGAGACGCCTCGTCCTCTGGCCGCGGTGCGCGTCGTGCCACAGGTTTAGGCCGTTCGGCCTTGGCTTGTTGCACCAAATCTTCGCGTGTGGCGTCATCGGCCATGCTGAACTCTTGCCACCAATCGGCCAACGCCAAATCCACTTCAGCCACATCGGCGCGCAATCGCAAAAAGTCAAATGCGGCGCGGAACCGGGCTTGCTCGACCAAACCAAACGGCGTGCTGCCCACACGTTTTTCAAAGCGCGGCTGCATCATCCAAATCTCGCGCATGTCAGCGGCCAATTTGCCTCGACCCGACACATCGCCAATGCGGGCATTGAAAACTTCATCGATCGCATCGTGCAGCGCCGGAAACGAATGCTCACGCCGTGCCAGCCGTTTTTCCCAGCCTTCGCGGACATCGGCCCACAACACACAGGCGAGCAAGAAACTCGGCGCCACAGGTTTGCCCTCGCCCACGCGGCGGTCGGTGTCAGCCAAAGCCGCGTTCACAAAAGGCGACGGGGCCCGGTCCACCACCACATCGAGCAAAGGGTAAATACCTTTTTCAAGCCCCAATCCATTCAACTGGTCGATCGAGGCCAAGGCATGGCCGGTTTGCAACAGCTTGAGCATTTCGTCAAACAAGCGGCTTTGCGGCACGTCGGCCAACAAAGCTTTGCAAGCCACCAAGGGCTTGGCGGTTTTGGTTTCCAACTTGAAACCCAATGGGCTGAGTTTGGCCGCAAAGCGAATGGCGCGGATGATACGCACCGGGTCTTCGCGGTAACGCGTTGCCGGGTCGCCAATCATACGCAGCATGCGTTTTTTCACGTCTTGCATGCCGCCGTGGTAGTCGACCACGATTTGCGACTCGGGGTCGTAGTACATGGCGTTGACGGTGAAGTCGCGGCGGGTGGCATCCTCGTCTTGCGGGCCCCAGACGTTGTCGCGCAGCACACGACCGGTGGAGTCCACTGCGTGCTTCATGCCCGCCAACTCGCTCTTGCTGGTGCGCTCATTACCTTTGACCTGTTCGGCCGCGCTGTTGTCCAAAAAGGCACGGAAGGTCGAGACCTCAATCACCTCATGCTCGCGGCCACGGCCGTAGACCACATGCACGATGCGAAACCGCCGCCCAATAATGAAAGCACGACGAAACAGGCTTTTGACCTGCTCAGGTGTGGCATCGGTGGCCACATCAAAATCTTTAGGGCGCAGACCCACCAACAGGTCCCGCACAGCGCCGCCCACCACATAGGCCTCAAAGCCTGCTTGCTGCAAAGTACGCACAACGTGGATCGCTCGTTCGTCGACCCGCTCAGGGTCAATCCCGTGGACCTTGGGGGCTACCTCGACACGCTTGCCAAAGCTGGGTTTGCCGGCGGTTTCTGTGGATTGGCCCAACAGCTTTGAAATGAATTTTTTAATCATGGGAAGAGCTCGAGTATGCGCCAACCACGTTCAGTGGCCACTGTGCGCAATCGGGGGTCGGGGTTGGTGGCCACCGGATGTGTGGCTTTTTCAAGCAAAGCCAGGTCGTTGATCGAATCGGAATAAAAGGTCATCTCCACCTCTTCCCAGGCCATTTGACGCTCGGCAAGCCACTGCTGGACACGGGTGACTTTGCCCTCCCGAAATGAAGGCGTGCCTTGGATCCCACCGGTGATCCAGCCCGAGGCATCCCGCGCCAGTTCTACGGCGATCAGCTCCGACACCCCGAGTGCAGTGGCAATGGGGCGGGTGATGAACTCGTTGGTGGCGGTCACGATAATGACCTGCTCGCCCGCATGGGAGCGGATCAAATCGAGCGCTTGCGGTGTGATGTTAGGCCTGATGCGGGTGGCCATGAAATCGGCATGGGCCTGGGCGGCCACCTGGGGGCCCTTCAAACGGGTGGCTTCGGTCGAAAACCGAACATAGTCATGGATATCGAGCGTTCCGGCTTTGTAATGGTCATAAAACGCGTCGTTGCGGCGTCTGAAATTATCGTTGTCGGTCCAACCGATGTCGGTGGTGTAGACGCCCCACGCATAGTCCGAGTCGATCGGCAACAAGGTGTGGTCCAGGTCAAACAGGGCCAGTTTCATTCACTCTCCAACATCAATTTGATCAAAGGTATGGTGATCACTCGCTGGGTTTGCAAAGCGTAATGGTCCAGGTGATCGAGCAACTGCATCAGGCTGCCCAGGTCACGAGAAAACCGGCTGAGCATGAAACTCACCACCTCATCACTCAAAAAAACACCGCGCGCATGGGCCTCTTGCAGCAGGACAGATCGGCGCTCGGATTCACTCAAGACTTGCAAGGCATAGACATGGCCCCAGCCTAGACGAGTACGCAAGTCGTCGCGCAATTTCAAATCAGCAGGCGGCAAAGCACCCGCAGCCAACACCCAACACGGCAGGCCTGAAGTGGGCGTCAACGCATTCACAAACCAGTTGAATGCGGTGTGCTGCTGCTCCAGGTTGTAGAGGTGCACATCGTCCATCAAAACCGCGGTCCAAGCCTCTTCAAACAAGGGTGGATTGTGCATGTTGGCGTCCAGGCAACCGACCTTCAGACCTTGTTCACGCAAAGCTTCGTGCACTGCACAGAGTAAATGGCTCTTGCCGCAGCCGCTCTCGCCCCATACATAAGTAGGCACAGGTGATCGGGTGGGGCTGTTGGACCACAAACTCAAATGACTGAGGGCCGCTTGGTTGGGGCCGGCAAAAAAACGGTTCAATGTGGGCACGGTCGCCAAACCAATGTCCAGCGCCATTTGCTTCATGAGGCCTGTGCCTCATGGCTGATTGCATCTGGTGTGACAGGCAGGTAAAGATCACTTTGCAAATAACTTTCACGCAGGCGGCGCAATGCCACCAACAACACCGCACTGGCGGGCAATGCAATCAACACGCCCACAAAACCCAGCAACTGCCCAAATGCCAGCAAGGCAAAAATCACGGCCAAAGGGTGCAAGCCAATGCGCTCGCCGACCAAACGGGGGGTCAAGAAAAAACTCTCAACCAGTTGCCCCATACCAAACACCACACCCACCATGACCAGTGCTTTGACCGATGCGAATTGCAGCAAACCTGCCAGCAAGGCCAACAGCAAGCCCAAACCAAAACCAAGATAAGGCACAAAAACCGCCAGCCCGGTGAAGATGCCAATCGGTATGGCCAACTCCAAACCAAACAAAGCCAGACTCAAGGCGTAGTACACGGCCAACACCAGCATGACCAACATTTGGCCGCGAAGGTACTGGCCCAAGACCTGATCGCACTCTTGCATGAATGAATCGAAACGGGGACGCACCGCAGGGGGAATCAACTCCACCACCAAGGCCACCAAACGATCCCAGTCGCTTAACACATAAAACAAGGCCACAGGAATCAAGACCGTATTGCCAATCACAGCCAATGCCACGCTGCCACCCAATTTGAGCGAAGACAAGGCCGAGTCCAGCACATCATCGCGATTGGCATGGAGGTATTTGACCACCTGCTCTTTCAAGCTGCCCATGTCCAGTGTCATGTTCAAGCCTATCTGGGCCAGCCACGGATTGAGTGTATTTTGCAAACGGTCCATCAATGCGGGCAGTTGCTGCTGGATCAGGGGCAACTCGCGCGCCAAAATCGGCACCAAGAGCAGCGCCAGGCCCAGAACAGACAACAGGGCCACTGATTCCACCAGCAACACGGACACCATCTGAGGCACTCTCGGGCCCAACCGAACCCTGAGCCTGCGTACCACCGGCTGCAAGGCATAAGCAAAAATGGCAGCGGCCACAAAGGGCGCCAAAACAGGCGCAAGCAGCCACACCACCAAGGCCAGGGCCAAGGCCACACCAGTCCATGCAGCCAGGCGTTGAGGGGTCAAAATTAAGGGCAGGCGCGAGGCCATTTCATCCTTTCGGAATTGATTGAAAAACCAGCGATCAGGGGGAACCCTTAAAATCAGCACTTGATTTTAGTCTGCCCGCCTGAAGCGGTGCCCTTATTTACATCTGATTGCCCCTTTGGGGCCTCCTCCATGAGCCAAACACCCCTTTCGTACAAAGACGCCGGCGTTGACATTGTTGCCGGTGACGCCTTGGTTGAACGCATCAAACCCTTGGCTAAAAAGACCCTGCGCGAAGGCGTTTTGGCCGGTATCGGGGGGTTTGGCGCCCTGTTTGAAGTCCCCAAGCGCTTCAAAGAACCCGTCTTGGTCAGCGGTACCGACGGCGTTGGCACCAAGCTCAAATTGGCTTTTGAATGGAATATGCACGACACCGTGGGCATCGACCTGGTGGCCATGAGCGTGAACGACGTGCTGGTGCAAGGCGCAGAGCCTTTGTTTTTCCTTGACTATTTTGCTTGCGGCAAGCTGGATGTGGACACGGCTGCTGCCGTGATCGGCGGCATTGCCAAAGGCTGCGAACTGTCCGGCTGCGCCCTGATCGGCGGCGAGACAGCAGAGATGCCTGGCATGTACCCCGCAGGTGAATACGACCTGGCCGGGTTTGCAGTCGGTGCGGTTGAAAAATCCAAAATCCTGACGGGTCAAAACGTCAAAGCCGGTGATGTAGTTTTGGGTTTGGCCTCGTCTGGCGTGCATTCCAACGGCTTCAGCCTGGTACGCCAATGCATTGAGCGTGCTGGCAGCCATGCGCCCGACACGCTGGATGGCAAACCCTTCAAACAAGCTCTGATGGCGCCCACCCGACTTTATGTGCTGAACCTGCTGGCCGCGCTGGCCAAGTTCCCCACCGCCGCTGGCTCGAGTTCTGGCATCAAGGCGCTGGCCCACATCACCGGTGGTGGCCTGCTCGAAAACATCCCCCGCGTCTTACCGGAGGGCTTGGCAGCGCACCTGCAAAAAGGCAGCTGGCCGCAAACTGAACTGTTTGCCTGGTTGCAAAAGACGGCCGGTATTGACGACATGGAAATGAACCGCACCTTCAACAACGGCATTGGCATGGTGGTGGTCATTGATCCAGCACAAGCCGAAGCATGCGCGGCCACACTGCGCGGTCTGGGCGAGCAGGTCTATACGGTGGGCACGATTGAGCCGCAAGGTGATGGTGCTCAGGTGGTTGTCCGCTCAATAAGCCAGGTGGGACCTTGAAGGTGTGCGTGAAGGCCCCTCAGCGGTCCTTCAACTCGGCCAAACGGTCTGACAGGTAGTCCGCGTCAACGGCTGTTTTTTCATGCGTTAAATAATGCGACAAGTCCTCAACCGCCTTGTCGGTTTGACCCATTTTGGCGTGCTGCAAACCTCTGTCCCGCCGCTCATGCCAAGCCTCAGGCAGCAAAATCACCAAGCGGTCCATCACAGCCAACAGTCTCAAGTCGTCATCTTGGCTGCTGAAAATTTCTTTCAAGTTGTGCAGCATGCGCGCCAGTAAATCACGCGGTGGACAGGCCTGCAAATGCAAACCCAGGGGCGCATCGCCGTCTTCCAACACCGATTCAAAGCGGCGAAATGGGGCCAACCTTTCAGCCAAAGTGTCCAGACCCAAGGATTCACCACTTAAAGGGTCCAGTACCACCAAGCCCTCGTCCAAGGTCACTTTGACCAAAAAATGACCAGGAAAAGAAACCCCTTGGGCCTCTAGGCCCAAGCCACGGGCCAACTCCAACCAAATGACGGCCAGCGAAATCGGAATGCCTTTGCGGGTCCGCAAGACCTCTGACAGATAACTGTTTTCGGGTGCGTAATAGTTGTTGGTATTGCCACCAAAGCCCAGATCACGGTAAAAAAATTGCGTCAACATGGCCAGACAGCTCAAGCCATCGGCACCCTCAGGGATACGCCTTTGCAAACGCGCCAGCAAGCGGTCCACATCGGCCAGTACCTGCTGCACATCCAGCCCGGCTTCTTCATCCTGCCCCAGGCTGGCCGCGGCTTCCAACAATGGAAAATCCGAGTCACTTTGGACCAGGCTTTCAAAGTAAGCCAAGGGTGTGGTGGGATGGTATTGAAAATTCATATGCGGCACTTTATCGCTTCAAAAACTGTCGCCACTGCAGTCCCGTTGCCCACAGGGTACCCAGATAAATCAAGGACGCGCCCAAAAGGACCAAGGCCAAATAACCGACCCTCAAACCGCTCTGACTGCGCAGGGCCACCCAAGGCAGCGCCTGATTGGCCCCATACAAAAAGCCTGCCAGCAAGCTGCATCCCAGCCCGACCTGGAGAGAAAACTTCCACCATCCCGGCTCGGGTCGGTAACTGCCGCGCTGACGCAAACCGATCAACAGCCACAAGGCATTGACCATGGCCCCTAAGCCGATGGACAAGGCCAAACCGGCATGGGCGAGCCAAGGCACAAACAACCAGTTGAGCAACTGCGTTAGGCACAACACCACCATTGCAATGCGCACCGGCGTTTTGATGTCCTGGTTGGCATAAAAACCCGGTGCCAACACTTTGATGGCCACCAAGCCCAGCAGGCCGCAGCCGTAGCCCATCAAAGCCAATGTGGTTTGCTGCACATCCCTGTCAGTGAAAGCCCCATAGTGGTACAGCACGGCCACCAGGGGCTGAGAAAACAACAGCAGCGCCACCGCACACGGCAAAGTAAACAGCAACACCAAGCGCAAGCCCCAATCGAGCATGGCCGAATAACGCGCCGTGTCACCTGTGGCACTCGCTGCAGCCAACTGCGGCATCAACACCACGCCCAGGGCCACGCCCAACATGGCCGTCGGAAACTCCATCAAACGGTCGGCATAAGTCAACCAGCTGACACTGCCGGGCGTGAGATGGGATGCGATCTGGGTATTGATGAGCAAGGAAATTTGGGCCACACCCACACCAAACAAAGCTGGACCCATGAGTTTGGCAATTTGGCGGGTGGCGGGATCCACCCATGCGGCCCGCAAGCGGCGCCATGTCAATCCGATGGAAGGCAACAGCCCCAGGCGGTGCAACGCCGGGATTTGCAAGGTCAACTGCAGAAAACCACCCAACATGACGCCGGCAGGCAAAGCCAACACAGGCTCCACACCCTGCGTTTGCAGCCAAGGCGCACCCCACCATGCGGCGCAAATCACGCACACATTCAGCAGCACCGGCGTGGCGGCTGGAACGGCAAAATGTCGCCAGGTGTTCAAAATGCCGGCCGACAAAGCCACCATCGACATGAAGCCAATGTAAGGAAACATCCAACGCGTCATTTGAACAGCGGCACCGTAGCCACGCGGATCTTGCTGCAAACCACTGGCCATGGCCCAGACCAACCACGGTGCCATCAAAACACCCAAGACACTGACAGCCAACAACACCCAAGCCAACACCGTCGCCACATGATCAATCACCAGCCGCGTGGCTTGCTCACCCTGCTGTGCTTTGCTGGCCGCCAGCACCGGCACAAAGGCCTGGCTGAACGCCCCTTCTGCAAACAGGCGGCGAAACAAATTAGGAATCCGAAACGCCACATTGAAAGCATCTGTCAAAGCACTGGCACCGAACAAGGATGCGATCAGCAGCTCGCGCACCAATCCGGTCACGCGAGAAGCCAAGGTCAACAACGAAACAGTAGAGGCAGATTTAAAGAGGCTCACTGTTCTGAGTGTAGCGGCAGCTACTGTGCCTGAGCGATCTGCCCAGTGCGCAGGGATGCAAGGCTGGACCGCATGGCTTGAATACTGTTACACTAGTCGGCTTTGCTGACAACATCCTCAGACACTAGGAATACACACAATGGCATCTGGAAAACCCAAGAAAAAGAACCCGCGCCTGGCGTCGGGCCGTAAACGCGTCCGTCAGGACGTCAAAATCAACGCCGCCAACACTTCGCTGCGTTCCAAGTACCGCACAGCGGTCAAGAACGTTGAAAAAGCTGTTCTGGCCGGTGACAAAACCAAAGCTACTGAACTGTTTGCCAAAATGCAAGCCGTTGTGGACACGATCGCCGACAAAGGCATCTTCCACAAAAACAAGGCCGCTCGCGATAAGAGCCGCCTGTCGACCAA
>Ga0114959_10001942_pt1 | contig 17561 bp, 7 predicted proteins | sample C_130625_EF_Meta_FD_87317 | JGI IMG/M metagenome (GOLD analysis project Ga0114959, IMG submission 87317) | Freshwater microbial communities from Lake Croche, Canada to study carbon cycling - C_130625_EF_MetaG | ecosystem: Environmental > Aquatic > Freshwater > Lake | place: Lake Croche, Canada...
AATTATTGCATATGAATCCTTTCTGCAAAATGCACCGACGAAATCCATTTATGTTCATGCGCTAGTTGATGATGATGCAAGGGGTATTATTGAACACTGTTGTCCGCTTATTGCCATATTTTAGGCCTTTGGGACCTTCGGGACCTTCCGCTTGCGGGTCTTTGGTGCACCCTTTGGACGTGTTTTACGTGTAGAGCGACGCTGCGCAAGGGCCTCCTTTACAGTTTCTGGTGGCACTTCTGGCTCTTCATGAACAACCGGTTCAGGAACAACAGGTTCAGGTTCTGCTACAGATTCTACTACAGATTCTACTACAACAGGTACAGGTTCAGGCACAGGCTCATCCATAATTAGCCTCATAATTTCATAAATGCGACTAGGAGAAAAAGTATCAGGCGACTGATCCGCCTTCGGATAAATTCTGTACTCATTTTTTCCATCGAGCCATGTACCAACAATGGCAGTTAAATCATCGTCAAGGAAGACTGCAAGAGTATTCTGAGCCTCTTCATTATCAGTCTTAATTGCCTCATCTAGTGCATCTACCACTTTTAGAAAGTAGTCATTGAGTTCTTCAAGAATATCTACACGGCTCCCCACGTTTGTCGGATTGAGCCAAATAATTCCAAAATCCTTTAATTCAACAGGGGCGAATTGTCTAACAAGATCTAAATGTGACTCCCATACATAGTCCTTCATTAAATCGGTCGGCTCACTTGACATTAAATAGTGGATCGCCCAGCGCCGAAAGGACCAGAGAAGGGTCTGGAAAATAAGAAGTGACCATGAGTCATTCTGCACCTTATTTAAAAGAGTTACTATAGATGTTTCGAGCATTTGTAGTAACTCATTTTTGGTATCCATATCTAAATAACATGGTTAAATGTTGTTTAGACCTATGAACGCACCTTTAATTTACGAGTCTTGTTTCTTTTTCCGCCTACTTTTAGTGTGTGTTTAGGTGGGCTTATTGCTCTACTTACCATTGAAAATCCTGTTTTCATTAAAGGGACTGCGCCTATACCGGATGATGTATTATGAATTTTTGGAGCAGTTTTAATAGCATCATTTAAACTCCGTATTAGATATTTATTAGTATCAAACTTTGATTTATCATGAATATTATGTAATATTGTTTTATAAGTTGTATACACTTTTTCAGGCATCACATATTCATCACTAATATGAATTGTTCCAGTACGTTGTCCTAAAGAATGCAGTGCAATTAGCCTTCCAGCAAAGGCTACACATCCAGATGTAAATTCATTATCAAAGAATTTTGCAATATCTTCATTTTTGGTTTCCATGGTGCCCTCATCACAAGGAAGGCTATTGTAAAATAATGCTGTTAATTCTTTGTAGTATTTATCGGCATGCGTTTTTGGAGTATTTTTAATGCATGCTAATACAATGGCAGCCACATATTTATAATAAATATAGTCACTATCATCTTCTTCAAATAAATCAAGATCACCTATTAATTGTTTTATATAGAGAGTAAATAATTCTTGTGGGGGTTTATTTGTACCACCAGTTTGTTTACTCCGTTTTTTAGGTCTAGGCGTATTATTAACATTATTTTCTGCTGAATGCTTATTACCAGCCTTTGCATCTACAATATTTTTTTTAAAAAGGATCATAGATGAATTATCCTTATTTAAATATACTACATCTACACCGATTAATAAACAATACCATACAAGAATACGATCAATTGTTACCAAAATAGCATGATCATCTAACTTATACTGATTAACATACTTATTATGTATATCTTTTGATGCATATAGGCGTTTCATATCTAAGCATGAAAGCGCCTGTAGCCAATCTCCAGCACGTTTTACTTGATATCTTGCAGAAATTTCATCAGGGCTTAGAAGAAATGTATTTGTTTCAGGATCCCACATAGTTTTACACAAAGCCTTTATTGTATTATTTCTATTATCCTTTGTTTCATATAGATTTTGACCACCACTAGCATGAATAAAAAAATGTGTAATTAAACTATGAGATGTATTAATATTAGTAAGTGCATCTAAAAAAAGAAAATATTTTGAATAAAATAAGTTTTCAAAATGATTTCCATAAACAGAATGATTTTTATCTATATCTATTATATTTGTAATTCCATCTGTATCATCACAACTCTTAGGTGCTGGATCATTTATGTACTCCCTATTAATAATTTTATTTACAGAAAATCCTTTATCTCTTTTAATAACATCAGATAACATTTTCACAAAATGTATATTATCCGTATCGGTTAATATATCTATATGGGACGATCCAAAAAATGCAATTAAATCTGCAGATGTTAATAATTTATTAGTAAATAATCTTTTTGTATTTGTTATACCACCTTTATTTAAAAGTTTTATAGTATAATCATGATGTTTATTAAGTTCAGGTATATTTAATTCAAACGATTCACGTTTTAAAACACCTATTAGTTTTTCAGTAAAATTACTTTTATCATCTCTTATACCATAAGGGCTTCCTGCATCTTCAAATAAATCATATAATAATGGATCTTCATCTTTAACAGGCTCTTTTTTAGGATTTTTTGCTTTTGGGTCATCAGGACATGGTACATCTAGACCAAGATACAAATTAACATCAAATTTCCATGAGCCAGCATAATCTGGAAATCCAAGTTCTGCAAGCGAGTTTCCAAAAAAATCATGCTGTGCATCAGCAATTGCCCCCATTCTTAATTTTTTTGATATATAAAAACATGGATCTAATGGGCTATCACCCATCTAATCTATCTATATAGTAGCCATTTATAGTCTGAACCGATGCTTATAATCGGCAATTGACGCCCTTAGCGACGGTAAATTCCATAAGACCCACCGAGATAATGCACCCGCACTTGTCGGGTCATTAAAATTCTCGTGCGCCTTGTGACGTAGTATGTAGCGCTTCTTCCGCTCTTCATCCTTGTGTATAGTGAAATCGGACATTCCTGCAGCGCCGAAATGCGTCGTCTTTGTACGCCCGTTTTCCATGCGGAATATTGCCATCATTTTTTTATCGGGGTTTGTGGATTTACCGAGAAACTCTAGCTTCATCTCTACACTTTCCCCATTAATTTATACTTATCCTGCTTCGTGGCATTGAAGAACATCTTGCCAGATAAACTTATATTCTGTTTGTCGTTCTGCTCTCTGCAATCATAAGGGCCCGCAGTCATAAGCACTTTCGGAAAGGCAATTTCCTCAACCATGGCATTTGTTGGAGTGCGCCGTGTTGGAACAAGAAGGCGTGAATTATACATATCACCACCTGCATTCGGCTGAAACTGGTCATCTTCACAGATTCTTAAAGGGCGGTCAAGGCGACGAAGACGGGACTCATCATCAATCGCCGACATGTAGCGACTTACAGGATAGAACTGTCCACCACTTGGTAGCACTGCCGACGGGTCTACAGGCGGTGCAGGGCTGTCCTCACCCGTTGTTGTGTACTCCATACAAATACGGGCCCATGGGCGAGGGTCAAGAGCCTGTCCTATGTGTTCGCTCGGGAGAGTCTTTCTTAAAATGGCAGTCGCATCCCAATGAGATTTGATGCACATGGCTGGGTGAAACGGATTCGGCCCCTCAGAAACAGTAGGGCTCGTTCCAACAAGCGAACCACGTTCCTTAGGATAATTCATAGTTCCTTCATATTCAGCAAGTCTAGAACCAATATTCATTCTCTTCCTTCTCAAGAATAAAGAGCGCCTATTTTATAGGAGTTGCAATATCAATTTCTTCCGTAATTTGCACAACCATATTCCAATCACAATCGCCATTATTTAGAATGGTGTTTGTGGCATCTAGCCATTGAAAGGTGAGTTTATCGAGTTTTCCTAGCGGGTTCAAGAAGGCAATTGGGTTGCTAATGAGAGTTTGCGCATAACTCCCAAAATTCGCCAAAAGGAGTTTTGCGTGATAGGTCTTCGTTTCGCCAGTTGATTCAAGACTTTGCGATAAATTCTCCTTTGACGTCGTGTCCATACGATTCATGTCAAACTCGGGGTTCAAGCGAAGACGAATAAAGTCATCAATGAGTTTGAAAAAGGATGGAGCAATCTGTACAGTGGCAAAGGGTGTATCTTCCTTGGCGAATCCTAAATTCCATCCAAGACCCCAGCCATTTTCCAGGGCCAAATAGGCAGGGGCTAGTGCAGATTTCCATTTAATTGAAAAGCGAATGGGGTCCGTTGAACGCTGGCGATTTTGTGCAGAAGGAGGGATCGTATATTTCATTTCAGTTAAAATGAAATTATTGACATTTTTCGTGACATTTGCATTAATCGTACTTGCTAATACACTCAGTGTTGAATATGTGCTAAACACACTCTGTATTCTAGAGTAAAAGTCACCGAAACCTGATACACTTGAAATATTGGATCCAGGGTAGCCCGAAATTACGCCGCCACCAAAGGTCTTTCCAGAACTACCAATAACAAAATTGGAATTAAATCCAAGCAGTGAATTTGTGTATTCACGATCCCAATAGCGACTGTATAATGTATCATTTGTGCTTATATGATTTATAATTGTGCTTATTTCACCAGAAAGGTCTGTGGGTTTCACGTACCCATAGGTATACTTATTGGGTGCAGAAATACGAAGATCGACTTGTGATTGCTCAGTAGGGTACACATTACGTACGCTTAGATAATAGTAGTCATCGGACGCCTTATTATCTTGTAAGGGAACTATATAGTCATAGGCATTAAAGTAGTAGCCAGTATAATTAAAGTCAGCGGTCAAAAAGTTACTGGCGGATTCGAGCCCCCATCTTCCTTGTGTATCCTTTGCAAAATTTCCAGACGAATCATAGACTGCTAGAGCCGTGTGAGGATATTCAGGATACTTGCGTCCAGATAGGTCTAATAGGAAACTAAAATTCTTCGCAATTTGGTGGAAAACAATTCGCTGGACTGGGTTGAAAATTTGCCACGCTTGTTGAGCCCGTTTGGGCGCATCAGCCGGTACATGGCGATTTCCAAAGATTGTTTCATAAATATTACCCCATATAGAGCCATCAAATCCTGCAACAAGTTTTGATGGCGTTGATGGAAAGGCATACTGTGATACAATAATTGTAGGGGTTGAAGTATCTGTAGGCGACTCGTAGAAATTAGTTGGGCCTGAAGCACTCAGAAAGAATATACGGTCCTGTTGCACATCACGGGTCACAATAGGACTGAAAAAAGTACTTGGACTCTGTGACTGAAGGTCATAGTGGCTAATTTCTGCATAGGACACATTTGATGAGCCGAAATATGGATAGACTGACGCAGTGTAAAGACCAGTAGCACTAGATACAATACTATTAGGATTTACTTGAACAAAGTCATATATGGTAGAGCCACGTTCAGGAAATACCCAGAACCGCCCATATAATTCCTTGGGCGACTGTTGAACAATGAAATTGCTCACATTTGAATCGCTTGTTACAAAGGTAACAAATGTTGATACGCTATAAGAACCCTTTGAGGCCACTTCCAAATAGGTTATATTCGTATTAGAGTCATGCACTCTTGCAGAAAGCGTATAGCCCCCAATATTATTATAGGTTGCCCTATAAAGTTCCACATTGGACTGTAAGGAAAGTGGGCATAATTCAGTCTGCACGGTTTCAATATTTCCAGTACTTGGTGTTAAGGTACGAATATATAAATACGAATTGGATAGGCCAAAAAAGGCATATGATGTTTCATTCGCCGCCACGCAAAGATACTGTATATTAGAGGCACTTGGGTAAATTTGGTCAATTGTTAATTCTTGAACCTCTGTTATTAGTAGGCTCGAAGTATTTGTGGGATATTTATACACACGGAAGATTGAATCATAGGTTAGAAGATAGCCGGCACAATCTGCAATAATTTCTGTAGGTTCATACGACAAGGGCGTCGCATAATTAAAGACATTCGATGTTGCAACAATAGGATACGGGCTTGCATACATAATAAGATTTGTGACCGTTGTCATGGACTGTTCGTACTTTCCCTCTGTAACACTATAGCCTGAAGGTGGTCCATAAACGGGCTTTGCACCTAAATATTTTCCATTTGGTAATACAATCTGGGCACCTGTAGGTGGCACAATTGGTCCTTCGTAAGAGGCCACCGAATCTACTGCAGCAGTAGGAGTATAAAAGGGATAAGGAACCGCCGAACCAACAAGTCCATAATAATAGAGCATATTTGATGACGAGCTAAAAGGTATTGCAATATAATACATATTAATATCGAAATTATATTCATAGGCGCCCTGTGTATAGCCATATAAATATGAATTGGAGCCAGTAATAAAACTGCTGTCCCGTTTAAATTCATAGTAGGTTCCACCACCAACATCAAACCCGAAATTCTGATATGATTCGTTGTATGTTATGGATGAGGCGAATTTGAGAACTGCACACGCATTTGAGAGCTGTATAGTTTGTAATACCCTGTTGGACGTGATCACAGCAGGGTAAATTCCGAGATATTGAATATTGAGATTGGGATCATTTGTTGTTGTATAGACTGTCTTAAACATGAACTGGTCAATGTCCCAGACACCTTGTTCAGGAAGGAAGCCAATACCCATGACTCCATCGCCAAGATTGATTAAATTGGAACTGCCAAGATAGTCTGTTCCATCTATATTGGTCCGTGTATAGTAATTATAACCATTTATACCGGTATTTACAGGATAAGACTGTGTATAAGGAGCAATAGATGCAACAGACGCCTCAGGTATATCAACTTGATTATTTGAAGGAGGAATGAAGACATTTCCAAACCAATTTACAATACTCTTTTGCCTATAGGGAATTGTTGTTTCGGTATAAACTGCACCACCTGCAGGATATAGGATAGAATTGGAAGTGCCTGGATATATATACTGGGAAGTACTTGTATTATAGGCTGTCTTATACTGGAAAATATAGCCGTTTGTGGGATCAGTATGAATAATTGCATTAGGGACAGAATTAGAGCCAATTACATTCGATAAGAATCCAATATAATTTGTAAGATCAGTTGATACCCCATTAGTATCATAGCCCATTAGACTTGTTGAGAATGCTAGCGGGCTAAAACTCACGTCTAGGGCTGGAGGAGCATATAGTGTACTTGCAGTTGGAAGATTAATATAGGAAGGATCCGCAACAGTGGCATAATTATAATTATTAAGATTGGAAGTCGGATCTGCTAAGGGGTCAAATCCAACAATAGATGATGTTAAAGCATTATAGTACATGGATGACGGGAACCACGGTACAATACGAAGGGTCTCAGTAGGGAAACTGGGGTTTACAGGGCGAAGAAGTATATAGTACTGTTTATTTGCATAGGCCTTAAAGTCCAGATTGATTGTTGAATATCCAGCCATTGTACTCACATAATACGAGTAATTTGTCGGCACTTCATTTCCATTTGTAGATATATCGGCCATAAAGGCGGAGCGGTCTTGATAGAGAAAGCAATTTACAGGAGTTGTAAAACTCTGTCCTTCTATAGAATGTGCAAAGGAAACACGGAAAGGATATGTATAGGCTGGGGCTTCTACGCTGGTATAATCAGGGGGCGGCGGTGTAAAAAAGGTCTTATAGGACCGTGTATCAATTACTGACAGCGTTATATAATTTGAACCCCAATAGTCTGTTGATGTCTGATAGCTAGAGCCAAAGGGTGCAACAGAACCGAGCGTAGAAAACCCTGGAATAAAGCCAATCTGCGTTGGATTAAAAGCGTTTGAGGAAAGGTCAACTTGTTTAATGGGTGGCACAAAACAATAGCTCATGTCAAATAGATTCACATGACTTAGATCATAATTTGCGCTATTGTATAAGGGGTATCTGTACTTTGTTGGGCGTGGCAAGGTTTCAACACGAAGCGTTTGACGTACAGGGCTCTTAAACCGAAACGTTGTATACTTAGACGATTTAATTGGAATCATAACGTCTGAATATTGTGTCCGCCGATTAATATAGAGATTCCCTATAGGTGTTGTATTTGGATTATTGGAATCAAGTATGTTAGATAAAACAACAGGATTTAAAGAATCTTGTGCATCCATATCATTATTCCATGTAGAGTAATTGAAGGTGCTAAAGTTGCCAGAATCTGCAGGCAATGACGGATTCATATAGCCGATTGTTGAAGAAATATTCACCATATTTTTCCAGTACTTTGGAGCATCGACCTGAAATTCTGCTAAAACATTGCAACTAATTGCCGGCACTGTATTTGATGCAGTGAAATTTGATGTGATTCCTATTGCATCTGTTCCATCACGAATGGCAATAGAATAATTGGGATTTAGTAAATAATCCCTTGTATATGTGTTATAATTGATACCAAAATATACGGCAAGGTTTTGCTGGTAGAAATTCACCATATCATTTAACACGGCAAGAAGAATTGTGGTCTGCGAATTGAGTGAATTATAGGTTTCCTGTGAAATTCCGTAGGCCGATAATTGCTCTGCAAAATACTGGGAACTCTTATAAGTGAGTAAATTAACTAGACTTGTGTTCAAAGATGGAGATGAAATTACAATTTGGTTGGACTGTGTCTGATAGGTCACTACGTACTTATTAACTAGAGTGTAGCGGAAGGTATGTAATAGACGATATGATGTTAAAAGGTCTATATTTAAATTAATTACTTCCAGAATTACGGGGTCAAAAATTCCCTGAAAAGTGTAAACAATTCGTGAATAGACTGTTTCAGTAGGAAGGAGATATGCTGCCGAGTTTACAGCATTATAATTTACTTTTGCAACTTCTAGGGAGTCCAATGAAATTTCCTTTAGCACAGGATAATAATATGCAATTTTAATTTGGTCTAGTGTATATGATGTAAGCCCTGCATACTGTGATACGAAATATTTAGAAACTATCAGGCCTACACTAGGATTCGGTATAAACTGATTTAAAAGCGAATCATAATATGTGTCGCCAGGATAATTGAAATTAAGTGAAAAATCCCCTGTGACGGAGAACTTCGTGGCAAAATCCTGAAACCCATTAATAAAGTCATAGAAAATGGGAGTTCTATTCAACTGTGTCGTTATTTCTGCTATAAGACCATTAATATCGTAGGTTCCTTCACGAAGAGTGTTTACAATAGTATTGTCCACGGTCTGCCCTGCATTTACCATATAGCGTCCGATTTCAAGAATTGATATATCTATATTTTGTTTGGCTATACTAAAATAATAAAAGGCAGATAGTAACTTTATTTGTAAAATGCTGAATCCTGTAATGTTCTTATAGGTCCGGGGCAGTCGTAGTGTTACATTTGTTGGCTGAGGATAGGCCTGTGTATCTCTATTTATACTATCAAGCATAACCACATTTGTAATACTTTTTGTACTAGGCTTAATGATTTCATCTTGTTTAGGGGGTGCTGAAACAATTGGTTTAATGAGCCCAGTCTTCTGTATTTCATATCCACCATTTATTGGCGCATTTACAGTGGTATTTATAATTCCTCCAGAGAGGTCTTCCTCCTTGGGTTTGGCAAGAGCATCAGCAAGAACCTTAAAATCTGGGCTTTGAAATCCTTCTTGGAACTCTGAAGAACTCGTAGAGTCTGTATCAGACTCTGTATGAGATGCAGATTCACTTGTGGAACTTGCATCAGCCTCAGAATCTGAATCCGAATTATATGGTTTATAACGGGGTGCATACGTCTGCCTTCTACCAAAGGGTTGAGGTATCTTAAGTGGTTGTATATTACAGATCCCTGTTCAACAATATCCACTCTTAAACTATAAATATTATTTTCAATAAGTCGTTTATCGATAACTTTCACTTTAGATGGAACATATAATTTCACTTTATCTTTAATGTCTTTTGGAACATATCCACATATATCTGAAGCCCTTTTAATAATAATTGCAGTATTATCATATATATTAGGTTCAAAACTCATATCAAGTATATCGTCAATATTAATATCTTTAACAGTATCTTTATAGAAACTTACACCTGATAATAAAAAACTTGTAACAGGAAATGATTGAATATAGGTATGTCTTTCAAAACCATAAACTCTTTTCCAATCGGTCATATTATATATTTATATAAGCATTATTTTAAGTCTTACATAAACTGCTCATGTATTTTACATATCACTCTAAAAGTGATCGTAGTGTCGATATACGTAAAATCAGCGCCTGTGTAGTAGCAAGATGCGCATACTTAAACTGTGTGCGGTCAACAGTTTTTATTGTTGAGAGCCCACAATGCTCAAAGGGTGCATCTAAGATCATTGAGGAAAATGGGACATCAGATGTTAAAATTCCGAGTTGATGTTTGTCGGCCGTTAAAAAGGTTGAACAATAGGCCTCCTTGAAACTATAGCGCTTTAATGGCAGATCTTTTATAAGCGTCAAATAAGGCCCACAATCAACATATTCAATAGAATGCTTCAGATTTGAATCCGATGCATTATAGAGTCCACCTGTGTATAAAAGTGAGCGGGTCTGTGTGTCATTATAGCTATTTAACACAGTTGTTCCATTGAGTGGATAATTCCACGAAATATATGATTTATTCATGACTATGCCCACGTTTGAATTTATATACGATGTGGTATTTGTAGAAACATCTGAAAGAGATATGTTGAGTTCGCTTGTTTGTCCCGCATTTACACTATTATGGAAGAATTCCAAGTACTCGACTGCATTTGGATTTGCACTGCTATTTATTAGTGATGAACTAATATTACTCAGCCAATTTCCGTAAATATAGGATGTTCCAGCGCCTCTAGATCCTATTAATCTGAAATTTAGCGTATCTCCCTGTGTATAACTATAGGAATTTACAACATTAAATGAGAGATTATAAGTTGATAGTGTGGTTAGATCAAGATTGGAAAGCATATTTGTTGATGTAAACTTTGTATTATTTATATAAACATCTGCATATAGGTTTGTAACATTCGATACTGTTCCACCAGCAGTTACATTAAAAGTCCATAAACTTGGCACTAAATCGTTAGTAAGTGTTAGATATATTGGGGGAGAAAACGGCACGTTTATACCAGGTAGAACAGAGGCAACAAAAGAACTCGCACTAGAACTTTGTGTCACCGTTGTTAACCCATAAACAGCATGGAAATCAATATTTTGCAAAGGATTCAATGAATCATATAGGATCACATTCATGTATAAGGCTACGCCTGGTGTTCTAAGAACACTTCTTAAAAGAGCCCCATTCCAATAGTACTGCACATTTGTGCCATTATAGATTATGTTAAAAGTATCGCCAATGCTATAGGTTCCAAAAGGCTTTACTTGGAAGCCGAGTTCATAGATTGATAATGATCCTCCAATAAGTGCAAAGGCATATCTTAATTGTGTTGGAGTTATACCAGGACTTTCTGAAAGTCCCGCCATTAGAGTTCCTTGTACTGTTGTTGGACTAAAGGCAAAATATGCCGAACCTGTATAGCCTTCTACTGTATACACTGCTGAATCCCAGGCACTAGTATTAGAAAATTTCTGGACAGTTGTCTGCGATGTGGCTGCTGCGTAGCCAGACGAACTCCAAGTATAAAGGCGTGGTTCATTCACTGAATATCTGCTTAACGGGAGTTTTCCGCCCGAACCATATGAGGCATTCGTAAAAGTACTGGAGCCTAGACCAGTCCAATTATAGCCATCAGGTGAACTTGCTAACGTATTAGGTCCTTGGCCAGTCGCAATAAAGGCGACCCCATTCCAATAAACGCTTGTAGCCGAAGAGAAAATGCCGGTCCCAAGGCCAGTCCATGTTAATCCATCATTTGACACGGCAAGACTGTTTGTTCCTTGGCCTACTGCGACCCAACTATTTGTACCAAAGGCCGCGTCATATCCACTAACGCTAAATATGCTTAGACCGAGTCCAATCCAACTTACTCCATCGTAACTATAGGCCAGACTGTTTGCACCACTTCCAAGTGCAATAAATTGTTTTCCATTTGTTGCAATTGCCCTTCCAACGGAAAATAGGCCGGCTCCTACTGGACTCCAGGTTGCCCCACTAGATGATGCTTTAAGTCCCCCATTTCCTGCAGCAATCCAGCCACCTACTGAGCCCAAGATGCCATAGCTAGCTCCAGTAAAGAACCCACCAGCACCCCCTAAATATGATGTCCAGTTTATACCATTTGAAGAATCTGCCCAAATATTGGACCCGTCGCCAACAGCGATCCACTTTCCATTTGTCCAGGCCACGCTGCGAACTGAACTAAGACCCGAAATAGATGCATTAGTCCAATTGACTCCATTAGTACTATAGACAATTGTAGCAGTACCGACACCGCCTGCGACCCATAGTGCGCCATTCCAGGCTACACAATATGCAGTGCTAAGAGAACTTGATACAGGCACCCAAGAAATTCCCTCGGCGCTTATTGCAAGGGCAGTTGAACCATTACCGCAAGCAATTGTTAGTGTAGAGCCTTTTGTCCCATATGGGTATAATTGCTTTGCCACAATTGTATAGGCCGGCCCAAAGAAGGTCGAGGAAACAGTAGACCATGTTATTCCATTGCTACTTCTAAAAATTACTGAATCACTAACTGTTGCGCCAGTAAGATACCAGTACGAGCCAGCGCTTACTAGGCCCTTTACAGATATATTTGGAACATTTATAGCAGTCCATGTTAGTCCATTGCTACTATATGCCACATTATTTGTAACATCTGTTCCAATTGCGAGCCACTGTGAGCCATTCCACGCAACATCATAGGCACTAATAGAAAAAGGATTCGGGCTAACAGGACTCCATGTTAGTCCATTGCTACTATAGGCCAAACTTGAGGCTCCATTATTAATGCCTGTTGCGATCCAGAGTCCATTTCCTATTGCAAGCTTATAGGGCGTTGTGAAAATAGTGGAACCACTAGCAGTCCAATTAATTCCATTTATACTTGTGGCGGCCCAATTACTTCCACTGCCTGTGGCAACAAACCGCCCTTGACCCCAGGCGATTCCAAAGCCCTCTGTAAAGATACTAGTGCCTATACCAGTCCAGTTAATCCCATCATAACTATAGGCAAGGCTATTTGTTCCAGCCCCTGTTGCCACCCATATATATCCGTTCCAGGAAACCTGATTACTACGTACACTAAAAGTGCTCTTTCCAATACCAGACCAACTTATACCATCATAGGAGTATATAATACTATCAAAACCAGATGCCATGCATGCAAGCCATAATGAACCATTCCATAAAATGGATGTTGCAACTCCAGAAATAAGTGAATTAACAATATACCAGGTTACTCCGCCAAGTGAATAGGCAAGAGTATAATTTGGACCACTTGTATAAAAGAGTGGTAATTCTTCTAGGGCTCGTGCTGCAGCCACTGCTACTACAGGGCTTGTTTGAGAACTTAGAGTCCAGAAAACTCCATTGCTACTTGTTGCAAAACCCCCAGAACCCGCTATAACCCAATTATTAGACCAAGTTGCACCATTTACTAGCGCCATAGGGCTTGTAGGCACCGCCGACCATATTGTTCCACTAGTACTGTATAAAAGAGGGGTTGTTCCTTCTCCTCCTGCAAGCCATTGGCTGCCACTCCAGGCCACACAATTTCCTTGTACACTAAATAGTCCAGCAATAGGCGTCCAAACAATTCCGTCATAACTATAGGCTAGACGGGTTGAACCTGCGCCAACTGCGACCCACTTATTAGCACCCCATGCTACTCCACGTCCTTCACTAGAAAACACATTTGTGGTTCCTGACCATACTATTCCATTGTAACTATATGCTATACTGGTTGTTCCTGAGCCAACTGCGACCCACATATATCCATTCCATGCTACAAACTTTACTGAACTAAATAGATTTGTGCCTAAGCCAATCCAACTAACGCCGTCATAACTATAGGCCAGACTGTTTGTTCCAGAGCCACCTGCGACCCATAATGACCCATTTGAAGCCACACAAAAGCCATTAGTAGAAAAAATGCTCTTGCCCGCTCCGTACCATATAAGCCCAGTGTAAGAGTAAGCAAGCGTATTTGTTGTTCCACTTCCTGTTGCCACCCATTTCTCCTTATTCCATGCTATTCCTGCGACAGATGCACTAAATACAGACACCTGTGGAGTCATCCATGTACTTCCAGAGTCTGAGCTGTAATATATAGTGGCGCTAGACGAGGTTCCAACAACTATATTTGGTGCATCATCTGTTAGTAACGGCGTATTTAGATTTGATAAGAAATATTGCTGTGCAATAGGATTAAAATTCCTGTCGACTGGATAATTACTAAGACTTGCTGTTTGGAGCCCTTGAACTTGTGAATTAAATTGGATAAGTGTGCTATAAGTCACCGAATTACGAATTCTGAATCCTGCATTTCCTGCAGAACCGCTAGACACATTGTTTATATAATTCATATTAATATTCAAATATGATGTTGAAAAGGACGAAATATTCCCCAAATACATATACAAGGTTTTAGACTCACTTGTTCTCACATTTAGAGGAGAATAGGTTGTACCAAGACCTGACACATATTCATAGGGAGTATTGATTGTTGGACTAGAAGGGAAAATATAGAGGCCATTTGGACTAATTGTACTATATGAAAGTGGCGCACCAAATTCAATAGATGTGCAGTATAAGGAACTTACTAGCGTGCTATAGGCATTTATGCTAGTCGCGGTTGCTGTTGACATTGATACAAGTGGTGCAACAAAATTCAACGAAACATTTCCAGAATTAATTTCATAGAAAGTAGGGGCTATATTTGTCACATTTGCATTAATACATACTGTGGAAAGGGTTTGAAAACTGCCACCGTTGTTAAAGATGGTTGCATTATTTATTAGTATTGAACTTATGCTGGTACCATTGACACCTGATGATATAAATATAGTACTTAAAGAAAGTGCCTCGGCATTTATAGGGGTATTTCCTAAATTGAGAGTATTTGTATTTATAGAATTCCCTATAAAGAGTCCTGTATTTATAAGTGGTCCTTTTAGGTCTAATGTTGTTAAACTATTTTCTATAGTGGTATTATGAACAGCCACATAGCCAATATTTGCCGTTGAAATTCCCAAATTATTATTTATGGAGCCTGTACTAAGAGTCCCTGCAACTATATTAGATGTTAGTAATTGCCCTCTAGGATTTTGTATAAGCGCATTAGAAAATATAATAGAAGATAGTGCAGATGATGAAATTAATGAGCCGACCTGTAAAGACTGTGTGGCAAAACTATCTGTAGTTATATAATCTGCCACACTTGTTTGCGCAGCGACTCCTTCTAGTATTTGTAGCACAGGACCTGTTACACCAGTATAGGTTGGATCAACTACTTGAAGATCTGGTCTAGATGCAAGATAGGAATTTGTTGATAAGTAGACTGAGGAAACAGTAATTCTTGTGGCATTTGTTCCCGTTCCATAAAGGTTGGGAACTCTTAATGCACGATTTATTGTTGTGGCGCTTGAAATGGTTGTGCCAGCACTTGTTAAACCGTTATTTATAAGAACGCTATAATTTGTAGAAATAGACCCTGCTATATTTACTAAAGATGTTGTTGATTGAATTATAGGGCCTTGTACTGCAACAGAACCAATACTAGAAAGATTTGCATTAATTGCAAGTGACTGAAAGAGTGAAACATATCCAGTATTTGATAAGGTGCCTGCTATATTAAGAGACTCACTATTATAAAGTGAACCGTTTATATTTGCATTATATTTATCAAGTGATGAATTATTGACTACTAGATTAGATAATTGTAGTGTATTAAAAAAAACATTTGATCTCACATTTAGAGTATTTGCTTCAAATGCTGATGAAGAAATATAATTATTTATATAAATATTGGAGCCGAGTCCTGTTAGAAAACTTGTGCCCTTTAGTGTGTAATCCTGACCTACATTCGAAAAAGCCGATGAATTAATTACTGTCCAGACCGAATTTGAAACACTTTTTAAACTTAAATAGGCATATTTTTGCAATAAAAGCACTGTTGATAGACCATCCGTAAGGGTACATCCAACTGTTGAAATTATTATTGATGCTGATGAAGGAAGAATCCCATCCACGTCACGGACTGTTATTACTTGGCCGACTTCACTTGTAGTAGACAAATACACTATAAAGGGTACACTATTTACTGAAATTAGTGATGAATCTTTATTCACTATATAGTGATCCATCACTCTCTATTGGGGAAATCGTTTTTTAAATAAGGCCTCAAGGCGCTCAACCTCTTGAATGAGATATTTGGTGGCCCCAAGATGTGCCATATCAACCTGCGATGTATCAATACTAAGAAGCGACGTTGATAATTCAGGAAAAAGTGTTTGGGAAGCATGGACCGACTTTGGAAAGTGGGGAAGTAGATCTGTTGCCAAGAATCCAAGGCGTTTAGTATCTTGAACCTGGAAGGTGGAGCAATATGAGTCAATATATTTATAGCGGCGAAGAGGTAGGGATACGATCGTGTCATAGCACCGCTTTAAGTCCGCATCAACAATATCTTCTTTAAGCCGTGGATCAGAGGCGAATTGGAGGCTTCCATAATAGAACAGGTTCCGTGTGGAAATATCATTGAGGGAATTCTGAATGGTTGTTCCATTAAGTGCATAATTCCACCGAAGAACTCCATTGTTGAAATTGAGAACTGCATTTGGGTCAATATTATTAATATTGGATGATTGCCTATAGCTGAAGGCAACATTAATTGCCGAATTACCGTATAAATTTCCCTGGAGTTGAAAAGTGCTTACGCTTGTAGAAAGGGTGCCAGTAACTGTCTGGTCCGAATTATTGAACCCATATAGGATTGATGCGCCGTTTCCAATATTTAAGTATGAATTTGCTTGGCCTGCCCAAAATAAGGTTGCAGTATATCCAATTTGGAGGCCTGGAGGCAATGGTCCTGGATAATTTGCACTAAAACTTGCAGACACGTTGTAAGGAACAGTTGGATTCTGCCCGCCAGGAATAACATTTGATAAGAAATACGGAGTTAAATAGTCGCCAGGACCCCCAGTATAGGTGATATTTGCATTAGGACCAGGACTCAGTGTAGGACCGTTGTTAGAAGTGGGAACAGCACCTATAATTACTTGTGTTGTTTGCAGAGTACTTGTTTGTAGACTTGTGCCCTGTAAACTGCTCACATTTAACACATTCATATAAACATTTGGAGCATTGATGTTAAGATTGCATGATGTTTGAAGTATGCCTGAGGCTATACTAAAACTACTTGTAAAAAGAGCTGTTGTGTAAAGGGTGCTTGTAATTAGACTTCCACTCGCATTTTGCACAATTGTACTAGGAATACTAAAAGTCGTAAAGGCCGGTCCGCCAATAATAGTCTGGGCAACTGTTAATGAACTCACTGAAACCGCGGGGGTTAAAATTAAATTTGCTAAGACTTGGCCAGTTGAAATTGTGTTTGCATTGAGACTTGATGTATTAACTGTGGCCGAACTAATAAATCCATTGGCGCTAGTACATAAGACCTGATTACTTGTAACAATTGATGAGGCATTTAAAGCATTTGCACTTAGGCTTGTTCCCGTAAAAACATTGGAAAG
>Ga0114959_10001943_pt1 | contig 17553 bp, 24 predicted proteins | sample C_130625_EF_Meta_FD_87317 | JGI IMG/M metagenome (GOLD analysis project Ga0114959, IMG submission 87317) | Freshwater microbial communities from Lake Croche, Canada to study carbon cycling - C_130625_EF_MetaG | ecosystem: Environmental > Aquatic > Freshwater > Lake | place: Lake Croche, Canada...
GAGAACCAGTCGCGTTGTACTTGGTATGAGGCGCGAATCCAATAGCAGCACGACCAATTAATTTACCTAGATCCGAATCAACAGGAACTGCATTCGTTACTGTGTTAGGCTTAAACAACCAGTGCGATACTCCGTCAATCTTAGCCTTACGCAAATCCGACTTGGCAAACATCATGTCGCCCTGTAAGATTTCGTTATGATTGTTTGTAATTGAGGGAAGATATTCCAGAGCGAGCTTTAGTTTAGCTACGAGCCCAGGAGCATGACCGTGATTAACGTCGATATCTTCGTTCGTATAGTTAATCTTAGGGTCTTTGTTGAAGATAGATTTAGTGGCTACGAAAAACTTGCCTTTGTTATAGCCGTAGAAAATGCTAGGAGCGCCATCGATCTTAGTCTGATTTACAGTTTCAGGAATGCCCTTAATTAGGTCATGAAAGTAATCATTGATTTTCTGAATAGCTGCGCTCGATACATATAGCTCATCTTCGATGTGCGTGTAATGCGACTTGTCTTCTTCAGCAGAAAACGTCGTCTCGAGCACGAAACTCTTAAAACTTTTCATTTCACTCCTAGCGGGACTGGCGTACCCTAACCGCTCTATTTGTATTATTTATAAAAACATCTTGACGACACAAAGGTAACATGATATAATATGAGTGTTACGAAAGGGTCAAGTATCAGTCCGGCCTAGTCATCCACTTTCGTAACTCAGGTCCAGACTCTATATAGTTTCTAAAGTTATTTTGAATTCGTCTAGAAGACAACGTGACCAATAGTTTGTCTTCGTAAAACACTTCTAATTTGTAGTTATCTGTTTTCTTAAATTTAGCAGTAACTTTACCTTTTGCTAATTTATACGGCAATAATTTTGCTACGTCGTAGACGTTAGCACCTTCACCAATATCAACTATACTTAGTCCAGGTCTAGTTGGTAATGATTTCTTTTTGTGAACAGTATCAGTTATGGCTGGTAGTCTTTCTTGTTCTTCTTTACTAGCTATACCATCCATCACTCCTGAAAGAACTGTATCTAATCCGCCAGCCGCAACTTGTTTTTCCATTTCTTCATACATTATAGCCATAACCTGATCCCAGACACCCAAATCTTGTATTTTGACAGCTGTGACTGGTTTTTTTTTCAGTAAAAACTTTGCAGTCTTACCTGAACCTTCGATGGTTAATCCTTTTGAAAGAAAAATAGTTTCTATTTTTTTCCTAACAGTAGGTTGTAATTTTACTCCAACATACGACATAAATTTAGCAATAGAATTCAGATGAATATTTGTGGCCTGTCCGAACTGTTTAGTTCCTTTAATTTTTACTGACAACTCTAAATCGAATTTTGCTAGTTTACCAGAACCAGGAGCACCTGTATATCCTTCTCTGTATCTTGTTATGATATCAGCCTTTCTGCCTTCTGCTTGTCCGCTAATAGAAGTAGATTCAATTTCAATAAGATCTATTTTACCATTAGTGTAGAAATACCAAGCATGAGTTTTAGGTTCTGCTTTGTTTACATAACTTAAAGAGTCTTTGAAGAAAGGTCCTATCAGTGCGTCTCGAGAAAGATTTCCTGTTTTATATGCTTTTTCTAAATAAGCATAAGCACCTGTATTCAGTGACATATAACCTACAACTTTATCTCTGAAAGGTTTTCCTAAATTTTTTGCGTCGAATCGCACAATTTTATTTACTTGTTTACTTTTTTTACTAGAACTCCATTTTTCTGTAGAATTAATGTACGCTCCTACATACTCTTCGACATCTTTTGTTGTTATGTCACTATTATTTTTTTCTCTCATTACAAATCGCGCAATGATAGCAGCCTGAAGTATCGTTTCTGCGATATAACCTAACGGGATCTTTTCGCCTGGTTTTACAAGATATGCTACTGAATATGTTTCACTACTGTTTCTAACTTTAAATGTTATATCTTTTAATTGTTCTCTAGCAATTTTTTCTTTTTCAACAAAAACAAGAGTTTCTAATTGTTCTAATAGTGTATCTTTATCTATTATATCAGCAGGATGGATAAAAGTTATGTCACCCGTAGTGCGATTAATAACATAAGGAAATGGTTCGGTTTCACCAAAAATAACTATAGCCATCGCTACATATTTTCGTAGTGATGCTACATTACCAGCTTTTATTATAGGTACAGCCATATTATTCTTTCATTAATCAAAATCGGAAAATTCTTTGTAGCGATCAAAGTTGATCTTAGTGTTAAGATTCAGTTGTAATCTTCTGACTTGTTTTGGATCAGTTATGATATAGCTCGTAGAACCAGGATCTTCGAATTCGTTTTTATAAGCTATCGTTTGGATATTATTACTTTTTAACGTTCTAGCCAAATCATAGTTCGTTAGCGAACGGCCTTTTTTCTTATTAGCTTCATATTGTTTACGACTTATGATTTTATTCTGATAGAGCATGTCATTCACAACATCTGGACGATGACCACTATTAGTTTGATCATCTTCCATATGTCTAACATTACCTAATTTTAGTCTAACAGCATGATGAATAATAGCTTTACCTTTCACATTATCATCATCCATTCGAAATTTCATAAGTGATCTAGAAGCTTGCGCAGTTCCAAAGTGGGACATAGGTTTAAATTGATCAAACTTATGAGGAGTCAGATGATGAAGAATTTCGCTCTCACCTGACTGCGCTTTATATGTAGATTCAGCTATGAAATCTCTGAAACGAAGCATTATTTGCTTGGAGCCTTACGACTAATTTTAGACTGATGATCATCATCAACCCCTATTTTCTTATTAGCAATTTTAGAAACTACATTAAGACCTTTTTGTCCAAAACGTGCCTTGATAAGACGCTTACTCTTAGTAATCTTTTTAGCTAGATCGGGTTTGAGACGATCCGTACCACGATGATTAGCATCATTCCAAGCATTTGTTTGACGCTTAACAGCTGCGCGAACAGCCAATCCAGTAGAAATCTCATCTACCTGCTCGTAGTTTTCCTGGATATACTTTTCAGTTAGCTCAGGGAAATTTTCCATTACGTATTCTACGAAATGATCCATATCTAGTTCTAGATCAACTGTTTCATCTAGTTCTACAGACTCGGAAATCATTGGCTTACGGCCGTTTGGTGTTAGGATATACGACATAGTGAGTACCTTTTATTAGAGTGAAAAGTCTTATCCTATTTATAAAAAAAGGGAGGAGCGTTATTGCTCCCCCCTGACTCATGACAAAAAAGCACCTCCTTAGTCATGAGCCCGATCTTGTAATAAGGCTAATTTGACCCAAGGACTATCTGGTTTGCTCATAGCATATATTAGATAGTCTTTGTTTAGTATCACTTCAACTTTAAGATTCGTTACACCCTTATCAATGAACCCCAGTTCTCTAGCAGTACCGCGGGAAGCGTCTAATTCGCGTCCGTGAGCAAACGGACCTCTATCATTCACTCGCGCGATAACAGTCTTATTGTTTTCCGGATTAGTTAGTTTTAGGAGAGTTCCGAAAGGATATGTTTTATGTGCGACCGTTAGTCCATCTGGGTTATAGCGTTCTCCTGACGCAGTTCTTGTACCCATTTGATACCAGCTAGTTTTAGCTAGGTTAGGACTTTCGACCATAGTAGGAGCGCAGCCAACAGTTAGCAAGCATACGCTCAAAACAGCTATGATTTTAAGCATTTTTTATTTAGTTATTGACGTTATTTAGATAATTTTCCAAATCTAAGAAATTACCAATAACATTTTCGTCGATTACGATATATGGCACGCCACGAACTTCAGGATATTTTGCCTTAAAATCGTCGACCGAGATATCTTCTCCAATAATGACTTCGGTATATGACTGACGCTTTTCTTTACACAATTTCTTAGCGTTTACACACCAAAGACAATCTGGTCGGCTATAGATCATAGCGACTGGTGTGTTTTTATCATATATCGCCGTGTACATTATATAATTCTCCTGTTTTTTGACGAAAACGATATTTGTAAGCTCGTTTCCAATCACCTAATATGATACCTTGTTCGCGTCGTGCTTCTATTTCCCAAGGTAGATTAAAATAAGAACCACTACCTCTTCCTTCTGATTGAACTAATGTGTTTTTCCATTTACAATAGTTAGCATGAGTAGCAAGGTCTTTTAGATCTCCAGTTGCATATTGCTTAATATGAACTATCTCATGTGCGAGTACTCGATAGAGTATATTATCTGGAAGATGATTACACAACTCCATATCATACTCGCGTGGGCGATGATTATTATCATCCCATATCACAGAACCATAAAAGTTAGAATCTTTTAGCTTTTCTGTGATATTTATCTTAAGAGTAATGTTATTAGCCAAACGTGTGCCTAACGTATAACCTAACATCCATCTTGAGGCTTGTTTAAGTAATTTACGTTTATTTTTAGAACCGCCTCTTATTGATATTTTTGCCGAGTTTTTATTGTACTCCAAAGCGCCTGGGGTCATTGTTTTTCCCTTCTTGCTTATCGGACTATCATACTCTATTGAATCATATTCGTCAAGATCAATATTATTTATTCTATCAGAACTTGAAATTACCGAACTTAGCTTTAGGTTTACTGCGTTCACGATCTTCCATTCCAAACTTGCTATTATCCATAACAGCATCAGAGCGTTTCGTTTTGCCGCCCCGACTATCATCAATGATATCGTTCTGAGCAGAATCTTCGGTGTCAAATAGACGCATCTTAGTTCTGTCGATACCAAGCACAAATTTCTTGTTGATTGACGGATCAGCATAACGATTCTTTAGCTGCTTCACCATAACCTGACCAGCTTCATCGAGTTCATCAGTACGAACCAATGCAATCATAAAGTCAGCAGTAGCAGGCAAACCAAACGACTCAGAAGTATCTTCGAGCCCAGGATCACTTGATGAATATCCAGTTCTAGTTGTCTGAGTAGCAGACACGATAGGAACATTCTTTTCTACGGCAAGACCACGAAGCTCTTCTGCAATAGCTTTCACATAGGTATAGCTGTTGACGTTAGAACCTGTCTTGATACGAGATGAACAGCAGATATTAAGATAGTCGATATACACGATATCAGGAACGAAGTTTCGCTTTAAATTAAGTTCATTTAGCAAGTGACGAAAATGACCTACGTGCGCAGACGCAGTAGGATATTCTTTGATGATAAGCTTACCATCGGTCTTTGATTTCACCTTAGCAATTTTACTATCATACATATCCTTAGGAAGATGACCTAGATCTTCAAGAGGTACATTTAAAAGATTAGCGTCAATACGCTCTGCGATCTTTTCTTCAGCCATTTCCATAGTAATATACAGAACGTTCTTACCAAGCGTCAGATTAGCCGCAGCAAGATGACACATCATCAAAGTTTTACCAGCACCAGTACCGGCAAGAATAATGTTGAGAGATTTGCGCGATAATCCTCCTCGAGTGATAGTATTCATCAACTCAAGATCAAACGGAATCTTTTCTTCCTTACGATGATAGAAATCATATCGCTCTTCGAAATCCTCAATGAAATCGTGACCAACATGACTATCGAATGACACACCCAACGCTTCAGCAAGAATTTCTGGAAGCGAGTTCTTAGTTCTGTTCTTATCTTTACCATCAAGAATAGCGATGCTATCCATGATGGCATTATAGACTGCGCGCTCTTGACAGAAACCCTCGGTCGTTTCAAGCAACCAAGTCATATCAGAAGGTTCTGGTTCGACGAGCTCGCGAACCAGTTCCATTGAGCGCTTATGCTCTTCTTCGCTTAGATTATTGCTAGACTCGAGATCAATCCCAATCGCTTCACGAGTAGGACGATTATTGTACTTGAGCATGAAGTCGTTGATACGCTTAAATACTTGACGTTCACTCGAGTCCCCAAAGTATTCTTCTTTTAAAAATGGTAATGTCTTACGGGCGAAGTCTTCATTGTGAACCAGATTCTTTAGAATCGTTAGCTCTATCTTCATCCCCAATCCTTCCAACTTGCTTGATTAAAATATCTTGAAGAATACAGGCTACTGTGTCTTCAAAGTTTTCCTTGAGCTTACCGTCAAACATACCATCAGCCCAAAACGACTCGACAACATGATAATTAAATTTAAGCCAAGGTTCGTCGCTATCTTCAATTTCGCTAGAAACCTTTAGATTTTCGTAGTGAAATACTACGCCTTCAAATTCGCCATCGTCAATTCTAAAGCAAATGAATTTGGGTACATCTAATCTCTCAACAGTAGTATAGCGCGGAGCAGCTGGATTGTCAATTACTTTCATGATCAGGTGCCTTAATAATAACTCTAGGGTCAAATCTTAGGATACCGAGCGTGAAATTCTCAGCAGCATCTTCTGCGTATCGCAATGACTTATTAGGAAAAGTGCGATACTCGATGAGTTCATTATCCTCATAGAACTCTACGCCGTATGTGCCATTATCCAATATGATAGTGGCAGTCTTACTCTTGTCGTCACTCCAAAACTCACTCAGCGTCATCATTGTCTCCTGTTTCATCGAGTATCGCTCCATGTGAAATAGAATAGGTTTCCTTAATATATTTTGCGAAATCAGTTTCTTTAAACATTTTTAACCAGAACTCTTTATTATCTACAATATCTGCTGCGCGCATACTCGGCGCATGCACTTCACCTGTTTCTTTATCGACTGTTGCATACCAACCATTCTTTGGTTTTACAATATAACCACCATCAATAGCAACATCAAGCAAACCACTCCAGCGGTTAATACCGCCCTCGAATGATACGGTGATTGGAATCTTTGACTTTTCTCTGACATATCTTGATTTCTCCACGTTAATTACAAAGTGATAACCTTGTATACCATCAGCGTCCTTATCCTGCTGACGACCAAGGATCCAAATAGCGTCTGATGAATAATAGGAACCAGTTCCACCCCCAACGATATCCTTTGGATACAGACCGATTTCCTTATATGTATGATTGACAACGACCATAGGAATATCGCGCATCGTTAGATATGGAGTAACCATACGGAACAACGACTTGAGCTGCTTCGCACGAGACATATCTGCTACAGACTTTTCATTAAGAGCGTCTTCGACTTCTTTCTTTGAAGCAAGATTACCAATTGAGTCGATGATAATCATAACGCGATCAGTACGTTCGATATTGGTCAGCTGTTTCATGATATCAAACTTGAGTTCTTCGACATCCATGATAGGCGTATGAACTACTCGGTCAAACGCAATACCAAATGTATTGAAATACGATTGAGGTGTACCGAACTCAGAATCGTAGAACAGGATAACTCCGTCATCATACTTCTTGAGGAATGCTGACGCAAGAAGCAATGCGAAACCAGTCTTAAAGTGCTTAGAAGGACCAGCAAGCATAGTTAGTCCTGGAGTAATGCCACCATCTACAGAACCCGATAGCGCCACGTTAATCATAGGCACAGTAGTTGGAATCATGTCTTTCTTAGTGAAGATCTTACTGTTTTCTAACGTAGCCGTGAACTCGATTGTACTATTCTTAATCAACTTATCTTTTAGTGACATATCACTTTCCCTTCTCAAAAAGAACCAATCTTTCAACATGATTATAGTATACTCCAGATATCAGTAATTGTCAAGACGTTTTTTCAATAGTGACGGGATCCCAGAAATCACCATTCGTCTGGACTGCGTCTAGCTTATCGACTTCGAGTCGTAGATTCTTACTTGCTGCTATGATAAGCAATACGGCTAGTGGATCAATGACCAGCACCAGCAGCATAATCATAATGCGAATCGCCGACTCCAAGTCCTTTTCGCTATCAGCGCCGTAGAGCATCTCAGCGACGTAACGAATAGGACCAACCTCATTCTTCAGCGTTCGTGTAGCCTTAAGCAATGGTGTTTTTTCATCAAGTAGCTTTTCTATAGTAGCCTGAGCATCTTTCATATCAGCTGATATACCTGCGCGCTCGGGTTTCTGTTGATTACGCAATTGCAAAGCTGTCTGAGCGCGATTATTCTTATTGATAATAGAATCAATCGCAGTATCTAATTGCTTTAGTTGTTGCTCCGCTCGCGTGATACGCGTGCGCTCGCGCGTGATGCTACTATCTATTCGTTCTATCTTAGCTGATATATCACCACTCGGTGCGACTTGGTCTAGATGAGCTTTCGACAGAAATCCAAAGATTCCCATACTCGTAATGAGCATAAGCACCAGAAGCGCACTAGTAAAGTATGCTTTCATTAGGAACGGAACGTATCTCCAGTTCCTGTATAACCATGATGCGAGTACGATCTTACCTATTTCTAATGTTCCACCAAGGATAACAATAGCCCAGAAAGCACCAGCGAATATGGATGTTAGACCAGTGACAGAATACCAAGCAGCTACGACGGAGAGTGCTATCCCCGTCGTCATAATAAGTGCTCTGTCGAAACTAAACGTCATAGTCCTCGTGTGGTTCTAAGAACCTTATCTAACATCTCCTGACACTTCTCAGTACGATTCGGCCAATAGATATATTCTTTCTCTGCTGTCTTGATTAGATTATTCAGCAGAGGTACGATAATGCTTTCGAGAACCTTGATCTTATGAGCCAGCTCATCTTCCTTAGCAGTAAGAGCATCACCCTTAGCATTTAGTTCTTGCAACACATCGTGCTTGATTTCGTGCTCATCGACTCCAGTGAAACCAAAATCGTAGTCGGCGTATTCAGCAGGTACTTTAATTGCCATTAGAAAAAATCCTCTAGTGTGCTCTGCTTCTCAGAGCACCAGTTAATCGTATCGAGAATAGCATTTAGCGGAGCCATGAATGCTTTTTCGAACTGTGTATCGTAATCAATATATTCGTCTAGGTTAAACTCCGACGGAAGAGTCGAGAACGCAGTAATCACATTGTCTCGTAGCGGATTAGGCATCTTGAGATAAGAGAATCGTACTTTCTCACCATCTTTGATTAGCTCATATTTCTTCTGAAGCTTGAGTTGCTTGATTTTGTTATTGTATGTCAGAGCACCGCGAACATGAATCGGAACACTCTTAGTTTCATTTTTATATTTAGCGACGTCTTGAACAGAACGTGGGAATGCGATCTCTTCGAACGATAGCTTATAAAATTTAGTTCTAAACTCAGCAATGAACTCGTGAAGCTTTTCTTCTGGCTCATTCATGATAATGGTGAGCGCATTCTTAATAGCTTCGCGACACACAGCAGGAGTCGAAGACTTTACTGCTTCGATACCTAACATCTTTAGTTTTGGTTTAGCATAGCGCACACCTTCAGAGTCATGAACGTTGAGGATATAGCGTTTCTTGGCAGTCCAGATACCACGATCAGCGATAACCTCACGCTTCATGTTCATTTTTTGTTGGAAGGCAGACATACGGTCAGCAAGATCCTGATAGATCTCTGCAATGACTGGTTCAATTTTATCGCTAGCCACTTTATCCAGAAAGTTAACGATCTTTTCTTTAAGTTCCGGAGTAATTCCCTCTGTTTTAATTCTTTGTCCAAAGACCATATGAACAAGTTTGTCAAAGCTGATATAAAGCGAATCTGTATCCGATGCAATAACATAATCGTAATCTCCTGTTTTCAATAGCTTATTGAGATACTTATTCATTTCAGATTCAGCCCAACGAATTGAGAGCTGACCACCAAGAGTAATAGCAGTTGCCTGATCAATGTCAAAGAAACGGAAATGAGGATTACCGATAGCGCCGTAAGCTGAGTTCAGCTGAATCTTTTTAGCCATTTGCATATTTTTGTATCGGGAAATATCATTATATGATTGCTTAGAGCTAGTAGCCTCGTGCTCCTTTTGAGCAGCAATCATCTTATCTTTATACACTACGCGATCATTATACATACGCTCCATTATTTCTGGAAGGAATCCTTGCTTATTTTTCTTGAAGAAACAACCATTCGCTGCAAGCCCATATCCATCAGGCACATCTGGGATATGTCCATCAAGCAACTCATCAACAGTAATGTTAGTCTTGACAGTACGACCACGATCGTCACGATACAGAGTTTCGGGGCTGATATTATACTGCATGATAAGATGCGGATACAGACTGTTCAAGTCGAAAGACATCACCCAGTCATATCCACCAGGCTTAGGTTCCTTAACGTGAGCACCAACATATGCTTCATCTTTAGCGCCGCCTCCTTCGATAGGAACTGCAATCTTTTGCTTATGTAGATGGTTGTGAATGATAACGTCCCACATACGAACTTGTGTGAAGATATCTAGCAGCGTCACCTTCGCGTCGTACGCGAGCGCGAGAGCCATATCAATAAGCTTCATCTTATCATCAAGTTTCTCAACAAGCTCAACGTCTCGAATGTTATAGTCGATGAACTTTTGGAAATCCTTGATATAGAAATCATGCAGTGAGTCGTACTCGGAATAATCTAGCTTACGTTCACCAAGCTCAACGAAACCAATATGGTCGAGACGATAGTTTTCCTGTTGAGTGTAAGTGAATTTCTGATACATCTCAAGATAATCAAGAGTCGCAACACCAGCGATAGTGTATACGTTTTCTTCTTTGCCGTACTTACGTTTCACTCTGCGATCAGTAAAGAAACGCCACGGACTGAACGCTTTAGTCGCCGACTCACCAAGAATCTGATTCATACGACGCACAAGATATGGAATATCGAAGAACATGATATTCCATCCAATCACTACGTCTGGATATCCGTTACTCCACTCGCTCAGAAACTTAGTCAATAGTTCCTTTTCGTTATTGCACTGATAGTAATAGACGTCATTGCGCGAAGGCACATAATCATGATACGCCCACACATAATACATTCCATTTTTTCTGAGAGTTATCGCTGTGATTTCTTGCGCCGCTACGTCCGCGCTCGGGAAACCATTCTCCGAGCTCACCTCGATATCGATATTCGCGACGTTGATAAGGTCGCGGTCATACATGATTTCGTTAGGATACTCCTCGTTCAGATAGGAGTAAAGGAAACGAGGCATCCCATATATCTTAAAGTTGGTGATATCTTGATACTGCTTAATGAAATCTTTTGCTTCACGCATCGACAAGAATTCGACAGGATCCAAATTGTTTCCACGAATGTCTTTCCACTCAGCGTTCTCACGCTTAGATGGTAGATACATCGTTGGCGTATAGGGGATCTTTTCTTCGAAAGCTCGGCCGCGGTCGTAACCGCGAACGAGAATGTTGTTACCGTGCTCTACTGCATTTGTATAGAATTTTGACATAGCTTATAGTACCATAAAACTAAACAGCTGTCAAGATTCCTTTCTTAGGAAGCACAAGCCCCGAACCGAAATTTATATTATATGCGTCTTCGATTTGACTATCCGGTTCGTATGTGAACATAACATTACGAGGATCTAGAATAATCTCCTTAGTACGGGCCATCGGGATGAAATCTACTAGAGCCATTTGAGCTTTTCCGCCTGGACCTGGATTTAGCATTACTGCTGCTGGTTTAATCACCTTAATCATATTGCCAGCAACGCCAACTTTGCCTACGATTTCATCGCCGTTAAGCAAACGCAACATCATGACAGTTGTATTATGATTCTCATCATTCATATTCATAGGATTAATATTCATTTCACTTCCTTACTTCGCCACGCCTTGAATCTTTTCCTGTCCTCTAGACCAAGCTGCAATACCAAGAACAGCACCCATAGCTAAGTGGAATAGACCAGCGCCTTGCAGCGTGAGTGGATTCCATTGAGTGATAGGTTGTTTAGTAAGCACTTGCACAACGTTCCACATGACTGGGAATACGGCCATATCAAGGCAACAAATGACCATATAACACCAACCCATTGCAGGACGCCATTTCTTCACCATCCAGTCTTCATTCTGCTTTGCGTTTTCCGCTTCCCACTGTTTTTTTTCTAGCTCAATCTTAGCAAGCTGTGCGGCTTCAGATAATTGTTGCGCAGCAGGAATAGAAACGCGAGGTGTATTGTCTACGAATGTTGAAGGAATTGTAGCCGCAGCACCTTTAGTAGCAGCTGGAATCATATCCATCGCAGGTCTGGCTGTAACTGGTTCTTCGTCTGGTGTACCGAACTTAGGCATAATATCTCCTTATGAAAAGATTTCTAGTGCTGCTTCATAATGAGATTTGCGGTCTTCAAGACCTATCGTTCCACCATTGATTTTCTTAGTTACAGTTAGGATATCACCTTTGTCCGCATACTGATTGAGTTCTCTTGAATCCCAGAACCAACCAGCTGACCATGCTGCGCCTTCTTCTGTGCTGAGCCATTCTGTTGCTTCTTCTAAAGGCCATGCCATATCAGCCGCAAAAGCTTCATAGTTGGATTTGCCGGTCAATTGGATAAGCCCGCGACCACAGTAACGATAACCGTCTCCAGATGCTTCGTCACCATTACCCATGCGATTAGCATATACGCGATTAGCAATCTTAGCTGGATTTTTAGCAAACGCTGAAGTATCTACTCCGCGAAAATACTTAGGGAAAATTACTTTAAGACGATCAGCAGAATAGTTAAGATTTTCTTTGATAGTTCTTAGTCCACCACTTTCGTGCCCGATTTGTGCAAGGAACATCGAGATACGTTGTTTGTTGTTGATTTCATAGAACGCCATTACATCATTCAGTGGTTCTACGAACTTATTGATGATGTCTTCGTTTGTGTCTTCGAAGAAATCGTTTAACTGTTCGAATGTAACTAACGCCATAGAAATTCCCCCTTTGCGCTATTTATATCTTGGGTGTTGACATAGCTTGTATCGCAAGATAATGAATCTCGTATCTATTAATACCAATATCGGCAAGTTCTCTATCTGTCAAACTATTTAATTCGTTAACAACAGTATAATATCGACTTGTTCTTTTAAACCATTCTAGCATGCGTGTCTCCTGAAACAGATAAAGCGGGCTAGTTTTCCAGCCCGCTGCATCACAAATAAATCAAGGGGTTATATTAGTCGATGTTGATTTTCTTAGGTTTCTGACTTTCAGGAATAAAGTTTTCCAACCAGACCTTTAGAATACCATTGACAAGCTCAGCGTTATTTACCACTACAGTATCAGCAAGAGTGAATGTGCGATTGAACGCACGCTCTGCGATCCCCTTATAGAAGTAATATTCTTGCGCTTTATCCATATCACTGGCATCTTTAGTCTTACCAGCAATAGTTAGCTTACCACCATCAAGAGTTAACTCGATGTCTGTTTTAGCAAAACCCGCTACAGCCATTTCGATAACATACTTATTATCGTCGACCTTTTTGATATTGTATGGGGGATACCCAGGAAGGTTCTTACCGATACCATCCAACTGCGATGAAAGCAGCTTGAATGTTTTGTCGAAACCGACAGAGAAAGGATCAAAAGCGGCGAGTTGTGCGTAGTCGTTCTTAGTCATGTTATAGCCTCCTGTTAGGCAAGGTTAAATTATGTGACCCCGAGGGCATCACGATTTTATTTATATCGACTATTCTACGGTACGTTTCTTACCGATATTATATTTTGCTTCTAATTTCCACTCATGCTTTTCTTTATGAGCTATAATCTTAATCTGATTGAGTGGAGCAATAATTTCTGATGTGCGTACATCATCAACAATATCAATCAACTCCCATTCGGCGAGCAGATTTGTTATCGTGTTGCGACGAGCCTTATCTTCATCAGAAAAGTTTGTAGGTTTACCATCAAGAGCAAACAGTTCCTTGAAGTGAACGATATAATAACGTCCCTGTTTATGCAAAATATGGCATGATTGAAACAATACCTTATCGCGTCGAGAAGCGACTCCGATACGAGTTAATGTTTCGCGAATTTTTAGGAAATCTTCTGTTGATCGTAGCTTGATTTCAACCATATTTTCAACCGACGCATTCATCCTTTTCCACCTTTGTCGAGAGCTCTCTCGATCATGGTTAACTGGTCATCGGTTAATACGCGCATAGCTTGTTCCGCTTTAGCACGACCATAGCCAAAATACTCCATGATCATCTCAACGGCTGCGTCAGGTTCTTGCTTTTTCCACTTTGCGAACCTTTTACGCTTCCGCAAAGTATTTAGTAAATACTCGTACTGCTGTTTATTATCCAGCTGCGGTCGCATATTCATTTCGTTCGCGTAGAGAATCGAGTCCTGATGATAAGAAAGCGAACGATTCGTCAGATAAGGTTTATATCCTTTTTCCGAAAGCTCGTCGTTCTCCGACCCTCTCATCAGGTTCTTTTTAGAATAGCTGACACTATCGACGTAGGTGAACGGATTGCTCATATATTCCCTATAATATCAAAGATAGATTGAGACGCAAGCTTATTGTACTTGAATCTCACAGTCACCGGTATCTTTTTATTCCCAGCAAACACCGATGGCTTAGACCAGTCGATAGTCACGTTAGGAAAATTATCATCCCAATCTCTAAAGATACTTTCATATCGTTCTGGTGAGATATCTACGTAGTCCTGAGAGTCGTTCGACGTTGCAAGCCTTTTCAGCTTTACATAAGCCTTTCCCTCGCGCGCGAGTTGGAGATAAAAGTCAACGTCTTCGAACAAACCAATACGATCGTATCGAGCAGACTTTACTCTATCCGTATAGTGTAGCACGAACTTGCTCAGTCCACCAGAGTAATCTTTATCCGTATTGGAAAAGGCTCGTGGGTGATCGCTAATCATCGCCAAGTTATTATAGCGAGTGAATAGCTTCATAGCCTTCTTATAGAAAGCTGAAAAATCTTCAGCAGTAGCAGGTTTATTCGTGCATACACCATCTTCGTATCGTGCGAACTTGCAGTCGTCGTCAACCATCACAAAAAATGGTTGATTAAGCGACACAGCACCATCTAGGATGATCTGTCGCTTTTCTGCGATAGGCTTATCATGTCCCATGAGAACGACGTTAGCTTTGAGAGCATCAGGCAGTGAGTCGTAGGTCGTAGTCACTAAGCCACGAGTAGGAATGTAGATAGGGATCACTTGAATTCACAATCCATCATGATTTGTGTCATACAGGCGGACATATTGATTTCTTGGTCCACCACGAACGCAGCCTTATACTGATAATCCGCGAGCGCGAGTACGAGCGCAGGAATAGACTCGGGCTTGAGGATAGCACTTGCTGCATCATAAAGCCTACGGAACAGAACGTTCACGTCCATACTTGCGTTCTGTCCGACCCACTTACGCATATTCTCAAACTCGCGAGCCTTGAGATACTTAACGAGCTCTTTGATTTCTACGTTGTCAACTGAAGCAAGAATGCCGGAGTCGATGTTACCAGAAGCTGCATAACGCTGCAACTCATTGAGAACACGACGCCAGTCAGGAAAGTGCTTCATGATAACTTCAGCAAGAACTTTCTTATCGTATGTCACGTTTTCCTGATCCAGGATCCCGCACGCACGCGAGAGGAATTCCTTAGCGAGCGTAGCCTTTTCTTTATTACCAATTTTGAACTCGATTACAGAGCAGCGAGAATGCAAAGGATCGATGATACGATTGATAAAATTACATGTAAGGATAAAACCACAGTTAGACGAGAACTCTTCCATAAAATTGCGAAGAGCAGGTTGAGTGGAATTAGCGTTAAGGTAATCAGACTCATCAAGGATAACATACTTTCTGCCGCCGCCGAACGATACGGTTGCAGCAAAGTTTCGAATATCGTTGCGAAGAGTGTCGATATTTCCATTCATAGATCCGTTGATAATAATGTAGTCGGCGTCGATTTCATCAAGCATAGCACGAGCAACAGTAGTTTTGCCAACACCTGCTGTTCCACTCAAAAGCAGATTAGGGATATTGCCGTCGTCTACGAATTTCTGAAATGTGTTCTTTAAGTTATCAGGCAGAACACAGTCTGCGATTTTATGAGGACGATACTTTTCAACCCAAAGGAATTCTTCACGCATGTCAGCTCCATATCAAAAGTAGGAAGGGGAGCCGAAGCTCCCCTATTATTAGTCACCGTACTTGCTGCCTTGCTCTGTAGCAATCCAGTATTCCACGTCCCCAGTCTTCGACTTGAAATGCGAAATACCCTTAGCAGAAACGCGCACCTCGTACTCTCGATTAAGAATCTTAAGATTATCAATCTTGAAGACCATACGATAGTTTGCAGCAGCTTCACCAACCTCATACTCGAAAGTATTAGAACCTTCGTTCTTTGAATCGAGCGCAGTAAGATACGCCTTGCCGTTCTTGCCGACTAGACCAAGCTCAGGTAATCCAAGCACACCAGCGGCACGCAATGCGCTCTGCAACGCACCAGCCTCAAGCGTGAATGAAATTTCCGTAGAAGGAAGATTGATTTCCTTAGCAGGAGGAGACTGGATAAGGTCGCTCTTCGCATAACGCAGAGTCGTTCTTGCCTTGCCGTTGCTAATAACGACAGACTCAGAACCAAAGTTGAGATCGGGATCTTCGAACATAGACACAGTGCTGATAAACTGTGAAAGGTCGTAGATAGCGAACTCTGTAGCAATACTCTCGCTAAGATTAGCCTTAGCGAGAACAGTCTTTTGCGGACTTACAGTCTTCTGAACATTGCCAGGCTGGAAAATAAGCGATGGATTAATCGCAGCAAAGTTCTTGAGGATTTCAGTGGTTTCTTTAGATAGCTTCATCATATTTACTCCTATCATTCAATAGTATCATAGTTTAGGGAGATTGTCAAGTCACTTCTTAGCGATCTTACGAGGCATCGACGATTCGTCGGCAGTAGCACCAGCACCAATCTGTGCGAGGTCGATAAGCGAACCGCCGAACACATACGTACCAGTATGCTGCAACTTCATCCATGGACACAACCAAGTCTTGACGTTGATATCCCACATCTTCTGGCAGAACCAATAATCTTCGGATAGATAACGCTTTGACTTGGCATCGACTTCAGCCTGGAAAGCCATAAGGATTTCACGAGTACCATCAAAATGTTCTGTACGAACATGATCAGGCAGATACATGTACTGAGGATACGCAGCCTGGAACTTTTCCAACGCAGAACGCTGGATAATCATAAAGCCTGTTCCACCCTCAAGAACTTCGACAGGTTCGTCGAGTGGGATAGAACCAGTGCCTTCCTTGGGATTGAAAACGTAGTCGCCAACGTACTTCTCAAGATTCTCAGGATTCTTGTCGGCGAAACCCTTATCGACTGCGCGTACGATCTTTTCCCAAGCGATACACTTCTTTGGATACGGACCACATACGATTTCTTTATCCGTGCCTTCGGCAGCAATCACCGACAACGCGATAACGTCATTGGGGTCAAACCCAATGTCCGAGTCGATGAACATGAGATGAGTGCAGTCTGAGCGAAGGAACTCGTCCACAAGATAGTTTCGCGCACGAGTGATCAACGATTCATTGAACAGATAAAAGAAACGAACATCCATACCATACTGGGCAGCCATAGCCGAAAGGTCGGCTGTAGATTTGCAATACTGTCCGCCGCAGATACCGCCGTACATAGGTGTCGCTATGAAAATCTTTTTCTTGCGTAGTTCTTCAATTGATACTGAAATTTCCATTGATGCCATAATTTACTCCAAAGTGATGTTATTATATATGCTCACATTAGAGCA
>Ga0114959_10001944_pt1 | contig 17553 bp, 12 predicted proteins | sample C_130625_EF_Meta_FD_87317 | JGI IMG/M metagenome (GOLD analysis project Ga0114959, IMG submission 87317) | Freshwater microbial communities from Lake Croche, Canada to study carbon cycling - C_130625_EF_MetaG | ecosystem: Environmental > Aquatic > Freshwater > Lake | place: Lake Croche, Canada...
CTTCCAAACAAAAACGTCAAAATTTCTTGTCCTCTTTGTCATATGCTTTATAAACACGCGGGACTTTCTCAGCTCCATCATCATAACGTTGAGTGTCTATATATTGCTGATTTACATTTTGGATGAAACCAGTCCTCAATATATCTTTGTCGAGAACCCTTCTCCTCCTCAAAGCCGAAATGCGCGACAAACCATATCTTCGTTTTGACCACCGCCTTGACAAGTACGTGTCACTGTTCCATGCTTCGTTTCATTAGTCGTCGTATCGGATTCCGTGACGACATTTTCATTTGACAAGATCGACCATAAAATTCCAAAAATCACTCCGAAACTCATACTTATGGCCAAAGACATCCATTCTTCCCCTAGAACATATGTTTCAAACAACACAAAGACGAATGCTATGGCAAGATAAACCAGGACTAAAGTCTCATAATTGCTTGTTTTCATTAAAAAATTCAAATTGGCCCAGTAAGCCACGAGATATCCCACAATGCATCCAAAAATAGATACGCGCGTATACTGAGCATAAGGTAAGGCCGATTTTATGAGAGAAAGATCAGCTCCTTCAAATAGAGACGCACCTGGTCCTAGTGACGACACCTCTTCTCCTAATCGTGCCGGGAAAAGAAGTGTCCCGACAGCATACATAATGACGACCAACGTCACTAATCCAAGAATAAACATGGCCTTGGCATTTGTGTTTCCTAGCACTGTATCGACCGAGAAAACGACGAAAAAGAAGAAGAGAGAGCCGGGAAATGTCGCGATGCTGATTGCATTGAGACGAACGGTTTCTTTCAAAAGTTCGACAAGAGGTGAGAAAGTGGAATCTGAGGACATGTATTATTTACTTATGGCTCTTTATATTTTTTCTAAACTGAATTTGCGAAGGAGGCAGGTACGTTTTCTCCAAGTGTCGTCGGTAGCACTATTGAATTTTGAACAATTACGTATCCCAATGAAGAGATCGATTCAATTTCTTGCAGAAGATGAGGATGGAGTTCAAAACATTCATTGTTTACCGATTCATATTCTTCTCGTTTCAAGGAAATGATTGTCACTGGAGAAGTTCGGTTTGTAAAGGACGCCAAATGACGCACGAGCGACGCAAGTTGGATTTGAGGACAAAAGGAAATATCAATTGTCTCGATGCTTGTTGATTCACGGAGGAAAGAAAGAATCAATTCTTCCGTAACAAACTCACATCGGCGTAGAATGAGCGTGCGCATCGTCGTTGACAGCTTCTGTAACATTTCTTGGACAGCGGAAACAGAGAATTGACCACAACCGGATAAATCGAGAATTTCAAGTGGAATGGTATGAAGTAGTTGAAGACCAGAATCGGTTAAGGCCGTGCAACTTACAAGATATAGTTGCACTGCCGAGGGATTGTCAGTGATAACTTGTGCGAGATTTGCATCGGTGAGATTATCGGACGCATTTGATCGGATGTAACGAAATGCTTTTATCGGAATGGCTGTGGACATGAATTGCGTCTAGAAATTTATTGGTTGCACCTTATGTTAAAGGACTAGAAAAAGTTTTGTGAATTTCGGGTGAAAGGTGAAAACTTTCATGCTGTAGAATCATTCGGGTACTGTTTAACCGCACAAATTGTTATTTTTTCAATGTTTAAGTATGTTTCCATGGTTACTTGCATTCCTGAATGAGTCAAATCCTCGCTAGAAACCATCAAGTTATACATTGTTAGTAGCAACTTTGAAAATATAATATTAAATTCTTCTATACCGTCTACGTAATCCGTTTTCCCAAAAGTGTCAATCAGTTTATTATTTTTCATGAAGTTATAAACTTTGTCAAAAAGTAGACAAGATGTGTTTGAAAGTATTTTTCCCACAGCACAACCGGCAGTTAAAGGTCCCCAATAAAGAACTTTACTAATTTTTCCAATCATCCATCCTGTCACTTTTGGATTACTGAGTGCAAATGGGAACCTGGTCATGTATGCAAGTAACATTGCGTATACAATGGATACTTTGAAATAATGTTCTTGTTTATCCAATAAGGCCATAGTATCTGACGACGATTCCTTCGATTGGTCTTTAAATCCAATGCTTCTTGTCAATGCTGCGAACGTGCTCTGAATTACCACGTAAAACGTTTGGGACATTGCAAGATTGTAAATTGCTTTCGAACAATAAGTTTTAGGCGACGAATCGCCATATTGAATTAAATACGCTTCATCGATCAACGACCAATCAATGGGCCACGTTAAATGTAAATCATCTGTAGGTATCGTAACTGTATTACTAGGTTGAGGTAATTCGAATTCAAACATATGAACCGTATTAACACCTCCATGCTGAAGATTCGAAGACTTCTTGGTCTTCCGCATCTTCTTTCGCTTTTGGCGGCGACTATTACTCTGAAATTTCATCGTGGTTGTATTTGATTTCATTATTATAGCAGATCCGACAAAAGTAGCCCAAAATGCAAAATTATCGGGCTGATACAAATTACACAATTTACACAAATCACATAAATAATACTAACTACATATCATGAGGAAATTGCTGTGTATCGACCACAAACTGTTTTTGTATCTGCGGCTTCTTTCTTGACGTAACGGCAACCTGTAAACTAGGATCTTGACGCGCTTCTTCAATTTTTCGCCAGGTGCTCACGAGTTTTGGCAAAGCAAAATCATTGAACCAAGACTCGTCGCGTTGCACAACGCATAAAAAGTGTTGTTCAAGACGCCAGAAACAGACACGATTGATTGGTGCCAAACCTGGCGTGTCCAAAATAGCGTTTTTCCACATCACAAACGACGACGGTTCTGTGACTTGATCGACATAAATGTGCGAAACACCATCCTCTAATTGAATCAACAATCCCTTCTGTTCAATGCTTGTGTCTGGAAGGAAGATGTGTGGGTTTTCATACTCTTCCTGTGATTCAAAGACTTCCAATTTACATTCAAAGTAATCGCAAAAAGGTAAATCAAGCGTTTCCATTTGAATTTGCATTTGGTCTCTGTACGCAACTGGAATGTAAAATGCATGCGGCGTCAAGATCCGACTTTTAGGCACTTTAATCTCAACAAGACGGCCGTAGAAACAAGATTCTTCTGATACCACAATTCCATCTGGTGATGCACCAATGAATCCGTGGGAAGGGTGCTGAATGCATCCAAATTCTTCAACGGTGACATTCCGCAATAATTCATAAATGCGTCTCGCGACTGGTTCAAAGAGGTTGCCATGTTCTAGTGCCACTGCCGTCACTTGAGCAAGGGGACTTTGTTGGCATTTTTCTCGAATTAAAGCATTTTGAGCGGCAACCGATCCAAAACATTTATGCGCGTCACTGGCAGTAATCATGTTATGACGAAAGGAGAGCCAGTCTTTACTTTTCTGAGAGGCCGTGTTCTGTCTCTGTTTGACAAGTTCAAGTTTCTTTCGGATCGTCTCGGTGTCAAGAGTCTGTAAAGCTGTTTCCCTTTTCGAGAGAGACTGTTCCCATTGACGGAAATGAGTTGGATCGGATTGATTCATTGCGACTGTGTATTAACGTAGATTTGGTCATTCTGTATTTGTACTAGTAGTACTACGTGATAATTCTCTTCATTTTTTCTGGACTCATTCTTAAATATTATGTTGGCTCTATTTTAATAACATGTCAGAAGAACAAAGAGTTGATGAAAGCGCTGAAAGCGTAACCGATTCAAGTACTCAAGTAATAGTAAAACAGCAGCTGCCATTATTCTCTAAAACTAAAGAAGAAACTTTTCAGATACTTAATAAATCAATAAAAGAGGTCTCCATATATGATTCAGTTAATGAATTCAAACAAAATGAAAAAGACACTGTTGAAAATAATAAAATAAAATTTAAGGAATATTTAGTCAGTCACGCAATCACCTTATTGAAAATTTTACTTTCAATTAAAGTTTTATTTTCCCAATACTTTGATTATGTTACGGCGTCATCAAAGAGTTCGATATCAGGAACTGGAGATTCACCAGATCAAATCTTGTCACCAAAGGAGACATCCAATAGCGGCACTGAATCAGTAACGGCGTCATCAGCGGATTCGGTACAAGCAAGTGAAACTACAATACCCTTGGTTTCAAGTGAAGGTTCGAATATCGACACTGACCCAGTAAAATTATTTACGACCAAGATTTCAAATCTATGTAATACAGCGAAAACTATATCTGAAAAATTTACGGCTGATTCTGTTTATTCGACAAAATTTGTTAGTGGAGAGGACAATTTGGACAATTTATATCTTTCTAAAGAATTATTTATTTGGACTGATAACTTGGAAACTTTGACTGCCGAAGTTTTAAAAAAAAGTATAAATAGTGTTGTTAGGTGGCTTAAAGTAAATGATGCTTCTGGAAATAGTATGAAATACGACGATGTTGATTCTTTAATTACCATCGCAGATATACAAACAATTGAAAATAAACATGAAAATGAAAAAAGTAATGATGTCTATAAAACCATAGCCGAACTATCGCAGTTTCCTTTACGTCTCGACTCTGATTTCATACATTTTTCTGAGCGGTCAACACTTCCGAATCCTTTATCACCAAAAGACATATCATTCTCAATTTCAAAAATTACAAAAGTCATCGTTCTTTTCAGATACGATGAGGAGATGACTGAACAAAATAAAAAGGATCTTTCTCTATACGCAGTTCTCTTAAAGCCTGGAGATCTTTTGGAAAAAGATGAGTATTTTGATTTGATGACCGAAGGGCGGGTTACTTTTTCTGGAATGGATGGTTATTTTATAGGTAGAGACACCAAGAGATTACCATTTGAATGTGCTCCAAATTCTGGAGAATTCAAAAGTAATCCAACCTTTGAAGACTACACTACCGCAAAGACAGGTGAATGTTTTCCAAAAACTCAGCAATATGATTTTGAGAAAGAGAAACTTACAGACAGTAGAGGATATGTCTCTTTATTTAAAACAAGTGGTTTTTATCGACGGAATGCCCTTAGATATCTTTTGCTTAAAGGTGGTGAAGGTGATGAAAAACCTGAGGTAATTACTGATAAAAAACCTTCTTTAGTAGTCTTTGGAATAGTGAAAAAAACTAAACAAAGTAAAACAAATCTAATTGGTAGCACGGAAACAACAAATATAGAAATTTCAAAGCTAACGCCATCTGATGATGCGAATCAGCAACTAGCATTTTCAACCCTTCTTGAAAGCTGGATTGATTCATGCACAGTACAAGTGACCGACTCATCCTCCGACCGTTTCGTTTTACATATTAGTAGTCCTAATAGCACTTCTGAAGAGAAAATATCTATCTCACTTTTGGAAAACTCTTCAAAGGTAATTAATGGTAGCCGTGAGCAAAATCAGCAATTCCTGGAGTCATTGCGAAAACAACTCATACTGTTAAGAGGAAACGTTTCCAATGAAGACACAACAAAATGTACAAAACGTCGAATTGTTACAAAGGCAAAGGCGTTTTTAGGTCATATGACTCAAATTCTTCCGGGAGCTGGGGGAAGAGTTCAAGCAAAAAACTTTTTATTGCATGGGAACTATAATCTCAATGATTCTGTCGTAAGCGAGGGAGGGTATCGCGTCAAAAGCAAAAAGCTTGTAAAAAAAAGAAAAGTCACCGCTCATAAAAGGAAAATATCGTCTAAATATAACATAAAAAGTCAAAAGAAAGTGACCTTGTCATAGGTTGATAACATTCTGGAATTAAATACTTAGCCATCACACTCGAATAAAAGTGTTAAAAACAGACTTGATTTTTGGGAGATGCTTCAGAAGCACACGCATTAGCAATCAACTTTTACTTTAACTACTATTTATTACCAATACACACTATTCATACTATGTATCATCTGCCGAGTCTCGCTTACTCCTCCACTTCAATTTCCTCGTCAGAATCATCGACTTGAATCACCGATTTGGTTCTCTGAAGTGCTGCACCTCCAACAACCTCCTGAACATACTCCTGCATTTCAGCGCGCACGACAACCGACACGGGATCGGTCACTGCATCCTGTTGAGCAAAGTAGCCACTGATCGAACTCTCGTACGAGGGACGCACTTGAGCCTGAACAAGTTCATACGTCACGCTGATGGATGCGGTCCCGGCATACACGCTCTTGACAAAGATCATAGGCAGCAAATCGCTACGTTTCGGGATGAGATCTCCCAAATTCGATCCGTCACAAGGAATCAAATTCTTTTCAGTATCATAAATCTCGAAACGAACGCTTCCCTTGTCATCTTCGTAAATGGGGACCTTCAAAGTCAGACGAGGTGCATATTTCGACACCTCGCCGTCTTTCATTGAAGTACGCGCAGAAGAGATGAAACGGTAGCCAATTTGTTCATCGGTAACAGTTTTATACTTCATTCCAAATCCAAAAGGATCCGTTTTGATTGCCAAACGAACGAAATTGTCAATTTGATCAAGCACATAGGCCAAACGCTCATCGTCAACACTGATGGAAACATCGTATCGTTTATTGACATCGCTTACTGCAGCACCAACTTTCTTGTCCTGGTCAAAGACACGAGATCCAGCGCCAAAGGGTACTTTTGCAGCATTCTGTGCTACCAGGTAGAACTTCTTTCCTTTGTAGAAAAAATTGAAAGTCTTCCCAATTCTTTTTTCAATTGAACCGCCAAGAGAAAGGAACGAAGCGTCAAATTCAAAAAGAGGAACGACAATGATGTTTCCGACCTCTGTTGTTCCTGAAACGTCTAAACGATACATTCCGAAAAAAGAAGGTGTCTGGTAGATCTTCGCATCGACCATTTCCATTCCGAGTCCAAACGTCTTGCCGGCAATGACGTACATCTTGCGAATGCGCACCACGGCTTCAATTTCCGTTCCTCTGGTGAAAAGAGAATGCACGCTCTCCTTGGTGACATCGATACGTTTGTTGCCATCATAGACAGTGTAGCGTTTGTTTCCATCGGGGTACTGCGGAAGTTTGACACTGATGGTCGGTTCGTATGCATTTGATTCCTCCCCGTCTTTCATGTAGGGGCGAATCATAAGGGTGTGATTCATCTCCAACTCTTTGTCCGCAATGGTCTTTTTGTTAAAGAGCGCCAAGGAATGAATCTTAGCCGCTGCTGGAAGTGCAGTGTCCATTGCAGTCAGTATGGTGTACAGCTGCGACGTTTTCGGAACAGGAACGTTCATATCGAAACGGTTTGCATCGAATTTGGACGTTCGGACATCGAATGGGATTTTGACACGAGGCACTTCGACACAAGGAGTCAGTCCATTGTACAGGATGTTCATGAACTTCTGGGTGATTCCTCCATTGGTGACTTCGTAAGGTTCACTGAAGGAGATGAGAGAGGGATCAAAGTTGTCCGAGTCGATGAGAATGTCACGACCAAACACTTTTCCACCTGCCTTGACATCTCCTCCTCCGGCTTTCATTTCAGTAGCATATGCGCTCATTGGTTTCGTTTGGGATAGTTTACGTTTCGTGCTTGAATGTTATATACGCTACATAGGATAGACATTTCAAAATTATTGCTTATAAATATCATTTTTTTCAATTTTACAACTCTTGTCAAATATACTAGTTTTAAGTCTGTTGCGTTTCAGGTTCGTCGTCATCAAATAGTTTTCTCTTGACGTTACGATTATCATTCTCGTAACTATTGCTTCTTTCAACTCGTCTTTTACGAAGATTCGGGGGACGCGGGGGAATTGACGTCCTCCCTGTCGTTGGTGTCCTTGGCGCGAGCTGGAGCTGAGGCTGATGCATGTTGAGTATAGAGCTTTGAAATTGTGAGCTTATGAACAAGCAGGTGCGCCGGGCGCAAGTGGCGCTCGGTAATGAATGGGAGCGGAACTTGTATTTGAAAGTACCAGACCATCCACAAAGACGCCTTTTGCAAATGTTCCAAATTTGACCTTTCCATCTGGATAAGACATCTCCCCTTTACCATGACGCTTGTCTGAGTCGTAGCCACCCTTGTAGACAGCACCGTTAGCGAAAGTCATTGTTCCAGTACCATGACGCATGGATTTGTCCCTTTCGTGGACGGAACCGTCGTACTTACCACCATCTGTGTACTCCAGAAATACTTTCAAATGATTGAAATTTCCACTATTCCATCTCCCTTTGATGGTTTTAATGCGTCCATTGCCAGAAAAAATCACTTTGCCTTCACCGTTGGCAATACCATCACGAAACATGCATTCGAGTACAGTTCCATCTTTTTGATACAAAATACCCGTTCCATTCTTTTTGTCGTTGCACCATGTTCCTTTGAATTTCAGAACCTCGCCGATATATTCTTTCCCTTGTCCATGGCGCTGACCGTGGACGAAATCGCCGTCAAATCGAGTACCATCCAAATTGTAAAGAATTCCTTTTCCATGTGGTTTTTGGTCAACTCCTTCGCCAATATAAAGACCATTTCCGACGCGATTTCGAAGTTGACAAGGCACGACGCTACCAACAATTTGCTTTTGAATAGAATATACTTTTCCAATGACAGAATCGACATATTCAATTGCCCTTGAACCAAGTACTTGAACAAGTTTCTTAACATTCACGTCATTGGCATTCATCTTTTTGTTGTATTCGCTTTCGTTTTTCGATTTGTAAACCCAAAAATAATGGATGTTGACAACGTGACGCAAAGGAGTATAAATGGCACCAAGACAACTACTGCATAGCATTTTGTCATCGCTTTCATTAGGATAAGCGGAAACTTGACAAAAATAAAAAATAAGAGCTTGCACGCTCGAAACAGTTGACGGTGTGAGACGACAGTGACAAGAGTGGAAAGACGTACATAATTGCGTAGTCACCGATTTTGACAAAGTCTGCTTTTTGTAAGAAGCAAACGTTGATGCTATGATGTCTTCGTCAAGTAATCTTTTTTTTAGTTTTGTTGGTTGCTTTGTCAATGGTTTATTGGCTGACAAGTCAGTAATATCGGTAGCGGCTGAAGTCATTTTATTTATAATATGCTTGAATTTATGACAAAAACGAAGTCCAGTGACTCGTCTAAAAAATGTATGATAAATAATAATTACAATACAAAAATGACAACGTCAATCGTCTGGATAGTAGTTTTCGGAATATTGATCCTCTACTTAATTTTTGTCCTTTTTACAATAAAAAGTCAGTCTTTTCAGGAATCGTTTGTCACCAGCGAAGAGAATAAATGTCGAAATAACAATATCATCGGTGAATTCGTCAATGGATCGCATATGTCAAATGCATTGCGTCCCATAGATCCTCGATACGAAGTTGTCAAATATGAAAATCCTGGACAATCCATGTACTGTCTTCTTGAACGTCCACATCTTACTTTGGAGCCAGTCATGTATACGTTGCATTGGAACTTGACTTCTTTGTCAGACAACTTCGTTCCTGGTAAAACATATCGCTTCGCATTGTGGCATGGTGCAGAGGAAGTGAACCATGAAATTGCATTGTCCAAAACATGTATACCAATAAACATGCCCACTGTATCATTTCGTTACAGGATATATGTGGATTCTAAATGGCAGACATTCGAGGTTCAAACGAGTAGCTCATGTGATATCAAAGGAAAAGGAATTCGTTGGAGACATCTTAGCGGAGCGTTAAAGATTCCAAACGCAGCCACTGAACTCGAATGGAATATAGGGAGATTTCAACCAGAAAAAGTGAGAAATTATTGGACAGGTTTCAACATTTCCAGGTATTTACTTAACGCTCCTGAATTTCCTCTTTCTCATGGATTGACATTTCTTGCCGTCTCAATGGATCAACAAAATCAGTGGAAAGATATAAGCGATTATGTCGACAGTAGTTCCAGTGTAGGAAAAACATTTTCAATTACATTTCGATTGACATACAAAACCAATGTACAAATTATGGAACCTTTATTAAGTATTCAATCATTGACAGTGTCATCGAATCCTTTTCGTTTGCAAATTCATCAAGGCCAAGAAAACGAGTTCACTATCGACCATTCCACACAAGATGTCAAACCCAATTTCAGCCAATATTCCGTATACACACTTGTAGGTTTTGAAAATGGTAGACTTCAGATTTGGCGGAACGGCGTTCTGAGCGGAGAAAAAGGAAACTGGTTAGATCCAATGATCGCGCTTTCCTCCCCAGTATGGTCATTGGTGAGCAAAAACAGAAATGTCGATGCAGTCTCAATTCACAACTATTCTCTTTGTTCTCTTGAGATTATGAACCTCTACGAATATTTTAAGGATTCAACGCATTTAGCCAAGAATGTTTCATCCTCTGCATTGAAAGACCATGTAGAAGATGAAATTGAGTCTCAAAAAACCACAATTCCAGACTCTTACCTTTCAAACGTGCTTCAACCAGTTCCCGTTGAAGATGACAGACATGAGCATCACAGTCATGAGCATCACAGTCATGAGTATCAAAGACATGAGCATCACTACAACGATGTAGAATTATTACCGAAAACGCCCGTTTCCAATCATAATGAGGATGTATATCCAAAACATGCAAGTCACACACGCGCAAGTCACACACATGCAAATCATCCTCCTCCTGAACCTCAATTCTATTTAATGTCACATCTCAAAAACAACCATTTCGACAAATTGGACATCGCAAAACAAATGCGTGTCATTGACGATACTTATCACGCTTACCATCGTCGTTAACATAAAAAAGTTATGATATACCTCTCTACATTTTCGTCAAATCGATGCTTTTCTGCCAAATAGCTTAGAAAAAGCATGTATTTCACCTTTTGTCGGAGCAATACTTGGCCATGTATTTCATTAACAACGTCGGCCAATGTAAACGCAGGAGTCCAATTGGAACTACAAAGCATCGTGTCACAACATAAACAAAGGATTCGATTTCCACCTAACGTTTTCAGAATTTGACTGATTCTTTTAGAGGAAGTACAGCAACTTTTTCCAAGATAATCGCTGTAATTGACCCGGACACGCGGTGGACGAAACGGATAAGCTGGGGAAAGCGCAAATTGGATAATCGTAGCTTTTGAAAAACGTCCATGTTTATTCATTTGAACATAAATGACCTGTTGTCCATCGGAATTGTACCTTAATGTAACTTCAGACCATTCTTCGCGAAGTGTCTGTACTTCATGAAATCCGCGACGCTCAGCAGTATTGAGTCTATTCATTCTTTGATCAAATTTATCAAATTCTTATATGCTGATAGGATAAAAAAATGATATTAAGAATAATAAGAACAGGTACTTTAGCAGATTACTAGTTACCACGATGTCAGATATCAAAGGAATTTTGCAGTCCTATGCACTAGGACTTCATGAAATTGTGAACGCAATGGAAGATCACGAGAATACCAATGCCAAGTTGACAAAAGAAATCAACGATTTGCAGGAGATAAATCAGAGTCTGCAAAAAGAAGTGACTGTCTACAAGTTAGACTATGTTCCAAGCAATGTTTGTTTATGGAAGGAAAGCATGAAAAAACTTGAGACGGAAAAGAAAGAACATGAGCAGACCTCGCGTCTCCTTCTTAAAGCAAAAGCAGAGATTGCTGCTTTGAAATCTGAGTTGCAACAATTTAAGGCCGGGGAAGTCGATGTTGTAAAAAAGGAAGAATCACAAGGAGCAGATAACGATATTCTGAACGGTCCCATTATTGAGAGCATCCAGACCACTGTATCATACAAATCTGTGACTATCAAAAACCAAGAATATCTTCTTGGGTCCGACGATGTTGTATATGAAATCGTAGAGGGGATAGCCGGAGCGCCAAAGTATGTCAAACAAAATGGGAAGTATAAAAAATTCAGTCAAGGGTGAGTTAAAACGATAATTGTACATTCATATAACAAAGATACAAATTGCTTTCAACATAAACGATGACATAGACATACAAAATAAGAGTATACTAATATATAGCAGAAACCCTCCTGCAACTGCTAGTACAAACAAAGGGGGAAAAAAGGAACCCGCTGCAATTAGTGCTATTGACAAGAAAAACAGAATGTACTTTACCGAAGAAAATGACAGTCCTCCTCCTTGCATAGATGGAGGAGTTTTGACACAGTTCGCGTCAAACTTCTTGCGCGTTTTCAGCAGAAGTTGACAACGCACTCTCGACAAAATATTCCATTTAAACTTTTCTTTGCATCTTGTGTTATTTTCCTCTGATAGAAGAGAATCGATCGTCTCATTTTCCTTCAAGAGTTTATAATACTTGTTGTTCGTCAATAAATCCGTAATTCGTTGACATTCTGAACGTTGATCCATGGCAACTAGAATTTTCATTATTTTGTCAATTTCTTCATTTTGAGATGTTTTCGTTTTGCTGTTCATTAGCGATTTGACGAATCTGACAACTATGCGGAGAAAGAATCGTCCGGTTCGGCTGACGGTTGATATATCGAAATGATTCATTTTTTCACAAACAAGTGCCTGATCATAGTCTTTCGTTTTCCATGTTGAGAAATCGCAGCTCGTTGGAATTTTGAACTGGTTGAGGTCGACGCATATTTGGAACATGCTGACGCTTTTAGGTTTTTGGGATAGGAAATCCAAAGATGTCTTGACGTGATGTTTTAGATCTTCATATCCTTGAGGAATAGATGCAAGATGCTCATGTAAGTCATGAATATACGTTTTATACGTGTCAAGGCTAGCAAATAATAGAGGTGATGACGGATTTTCGGATTGCTTTTTGATATTACGTAGACAGAAAGACGCAAATGGACGAGGGAACAAACGCAGTAAGTTGTCAAATACTTTCAATACATCTGTTTTCACTCCGGTTGTTCCTTCTTTTATAGTCCGCAGCAAGTTTGACATATTTAAATGTCCATTTGTTATTGTCGCTTTCAAATCCATTTTATAATACAACAAATATATAATTTCCTAAACATGTCAATCATGTTGCAATTTCTCCCAGTAAGCCGTGACAACTTCAGGAGCGTTTTCATAGACAACTTTGGCTGGAAGTGAGATTTCTATTTCCTGCCTTCCATTATGTGCCTTGACACGATACATTGGTTTTCGCTCATACTTCGAGAAGTTCAAGTGCGAAAATTTGCTTCCTCTCTTAACATCCGGTAAAACAAGTCCTTTGGGCTGATGGTACAAAACTTCCATAATGTCTTCACCTTGCTGCAATAACCGTGCTTTGTATACCCGCAGTTCTTCTCTTTCTTCGCGAGTGACTACAAGTTCCGAGTATGTATCCAAAAGACTAATTCGAATTTTGTCAAAATGTGGCGCCACAGATGTACTCTGACCACGTATCCATGCCTTTTCTAAGTGGTACGGCTCAAAGTATTTGATTTTGTAGTACACTTGTATTTCTGCAATTTTTTCAGTTCCTTGAATAGTCACATAATGGTACTGATCCTTTGGAGTAGTTCGCTCTCCAATCTGCGATCCGTATTTTCGTAGATTCGAAGGTTTGAAGCGAACTACTTCTCCCCTATGATACTTTGGATTGGCCCTATACACTCTCTCATTCTCCAAATCCTCCTGATCTTCTTCGAGCTGTAAATCAGATACGATTTTATTGATGGCTGAATTTAAGCGAATGATATTCATCAATTTATTTCCATGATTCGCGTTGAAGTCCGTCACGTCAATAACCCATTCGGATTGATCCGATTTCTTTGGCAACTGAACAATATCAACATACATTCGCTGAATACCTGACTTGAACGTCTTGATGTACAAACGAAGCACTTTGAAGTACTTGAAATCGTTTGGAGGGACTTCAATTTCATTGTCTTGCTCGTCAAATTGTACAAAGTAACTATCTTTCAATTGCAACACGTTTCCTTTCTCAACATCTTGTGACACGGCCCCTTTTTTCAATTTCATGCTCTTCACAACAGTCACATGTTCCTGTTTTTGTGGCCGTTCATTCAATCGTAACGCGTTCATGACACGAACAATGCTGACATACTCAGGCCCTACATTCGCACTTACTTGTTGATCTCTCGCAGGTTCACGATGGATACTGTATTTATTGACATTTGAATCATTGGCAGTGTACTTATTGGTCACCCATTGTATTGGAGCTCGTAGGCGGTACATTTTGTCATAATCTGTATGTGTATGCAATGCACTATTTTTGTCAATTATCTTTTGTACATATTCAAGTTGAATATCTAGATCAAAGTACCATGATGGAGCTATGAAAGATGCAGTGGTTGGTGCTGTATCCACAAACACTTTCGCTGTTTTCGCGGCCTGAAGAAAACTTTGACGTTGCTTGAATATTTCTGGAAATTCGTTATGATTGCTGTCTTCAATAAATGTCAAAACATCCCCGAGTTCCATGTAGAACTGCAGCTCATTCTCCGTATTCTCAATATCACTACGTTTTGTCATAAATATATTCATGTTCTTGCGCTGGAAAAATTCTTTTTCAAGTTGAAATAAGAGTTGAGGCAATCTCGATTGTCTTGTATTAATACCTCTTTGGACACGTAATTGGACAAGCACGTAGGAACCTTTCGCTCTCGTTGACTGGTTTGCATTGTCATCTATAAATAATGTAATTTCATTTCTCTGAAGGTTTTTAAAGGAGTACTCTTTTACATCACCATTTTCACGGATGGTCACTGTCTGCTCCATGAGTTCTTTTTTGAAAACCTCCTCTTCCGATTCTGTAATAGGTGGAGGGACGTACTCAATCACCGTTCTAACATTCAACGAACGAAGACGTTCTGCTTCTGCAATAAGGCGCGGGGATCGTTTCAGTCTGGACATGAAATCCTCCGGCAAATGGATAATTTCTCGCTCATCGTCTTTGCCGTCTTCGATTTTCCACATAAATGCAGGTGATGCGTTGATGAATGCCAATAAATCCAAGGTGAAACCAAGAAAAAGAGGAACATCTGTGTCACGTACCAAGTACCACTCACTTTTTCCTTCTGAGCGATTTGGAAAGGTGATGGAGGCATAATTGAATTCAAATTGTAATTCTTTGTGCAGAAGACTTTCAACATAATGTGCCATATTTTCATATCCCTTATATGGCTTCTTCGGGTAGAAAATCAAATAGTGGACGTTGAAACTGATTTCTTCTCCTAACCCGATAATCAAATAGGTTTGTGCATCCGTCAAACGACTTCCTGAATCGCCATCACCTATACCTCCAATACCTATTTTGAAATAAAGAACTCCTGCAATCGTCTTGCTGATGATGTAGATATAGGAAGTTGCTTGTCCGTCGACATCGATACTGTTTAAATTCTTCAATGCGGTATCCGATCCTCTATAAAGACGACCTGTATTTTGAAGATCCGGGCGGCGATTCGTATAGGCCATTCGAACTTGGTTCAACCAGTGATCGTCTCCGATCAATTTATATTTCTGTGAGTGGTTCGGCCATTTCCCTTGGCGCTGTAGAGTGGAGACAGATCCTTTCTTTTTAGGAGGATCTGGCCATTCTAGCACTTGTTCATTGCCTTCATCATCAATGAAAATATTCTCATTCTTGTTGTCTCGTCTTCGTGCAGCGATGGTTTCCATCAAAACAGATGCTCTAGACCGCGTCCTCATCCCACCACCACCCTTTGACTTTCTTGTTTGGATTCGCATCTGTTTCATCCTTAATAATATGGCAACTATTTTTCGCTCAAACAAGAATGGAGTTCTAAAAAATGATTACTGGGTTTGGTGTAGCAAAGCAAAGTCGAACAACAAGTAAAACAAACAATTTCACCAAGACAGAAATCAAAGCAACAATGTCCACTGCTTCTTTTCCATCACCATATTTCATCATTTCCGAAAACGAACCTCTTTTTCAATCCCTGTACTTTTTTCTTGACGTAAACTACTCGAAACTCGTGGCTAGTAGCCATTCGGATCAATTTCATGCGTCAACTTTCTCAGATTTCATCGAAACACTTCGATGCAAGACTCAGCAGTCTTTTTATATTGCAGGGTCTCTGTTGACCATGAGTTTAGCAAACGCTTTGAATTCCAGCAAAATCAAATTCGAAGCCAATGACGTCGACATTTGGTGCTACGATCCAGAAGGATTCGAACATTATGCAGAAAGGGAAGCGTACAAAAATGACTGGGATGACAATATGGATCTTGACAAAGCGCTAGAAATCGGTGAAAAAGAGAAACTTGTACGCATTGGCATCTACAATGTCATTTTCAGTGTACATGCATTTTCTATGACATCTCTCCTGGACTCCTTCGATTTTGATTGTTGCAAGATCGGGTACCACGTACAGCGAAACGAATTTATGGTACATCAAAAAGCAAAAGAGTCCATTTTGGAAGGGGTCGTACACATTGATGAAATGTATCGACCCATTGAAAGATATGTCATTTTGGAGTATCTTTGTTTCCCGAAAAGAACAAAAGATGATTTTATGTGCAAGTATCCTTTGCACGCTCCTTTTCCAACCAAAGGTGAATCAACAAAGCCAGATATCTTTGGCATTGTCCATACACGAGTACGCAATCTTGGAATTGATATCTATGACGACAAGGCAGTGAAAGCAGCGAAAGAGTTGGGTGCTATTTTCGATCGAGAAACGCTGCAATTCTACATTCCTTCAGATGTTTCACTCTACGATTTCAAAGAGTATTTGCCATTTGATTTGAAACTCTTTTCTAGTGACACGGATGTTGATGACTGGAAAACAAACGGCGGTGTTCTTTTGTTACAAGCCAGTTGTGCCGAACTGTTCATGCATTTTGCTTCTAAAACAAACACTCATTGGCTATGTGAAATGGTCGATAAATCCTTATACACCGTCGAGGATGTCCAGTTTCTTTTGAGTGATGCAGACGTTTCTCCAGATATCATTTTTGAAATTTTGGATCCCATCTACTTTCGTGACAGGATCTATGACAGAGACAATAAGTGGGGACATGGAATCATGACTGAAAATTCACATGTGGTTGCAGAAATACATGAGGATACATTGGAAGACTTGAACCAACGCATCTTTCTACCTCTACAGGAGTTGGTCACCAAGAAAAACAGGTCAGTCTTCCGCATCAGCAAGTACTCGTTTCGAGGATTTGAGATGAAATTCGAAAAACCATCGTCAAGCAATCTTGTTCGCTGTCCTATACGAATCGAAGATGTTGAAAATCATTTTAGAGCTTTACAAACAGACAAACGGTTTCTGAAATCTTTCTTGCCACAATCATTGTTTTCCAAATGGTCCCTGACCAATCCAGGTCAACCAACTTTGCGATCGCTTATTCGTGACAAAAGGACACCCAATCATGATCATCCCGTTATTATTGACAATCGAATCCTTCGTTTGATGATCGAAGTATTTTTCAGCGGAAATATTGTGAAACATTCCATTCTCGATCAATTTCTCCGGGCGAAAGAAAACGTTGATTTTGTCCATGCCATTCAAGATTCACCAAGCAAAAAGGCGACCTCAAACAAACCGATGCCACACATGTTTGTCGCCACGTTGCGAAAATGCCATCCATGCCTTGATTTGAGAGTCTTTTTCCGCATAAATGATGAAAATACGTTTTATGTTATTTTGAAAAATGCTCTGGACGATTTTTGGCCAAATAGAGATCAGTATGAATACTTGCGACGTCTGTACAACGAAGCTGAAAAG
>Ga0114959_10001945_pt1 | contig 17552 bp, 21 predicted proteins | sample C_130625_EF_Meta_FD_87317 | JGI IMG/M metagenome (GOLD analysis project Ga0114959, IMG submission 87317) | Freshwater microbial communities from Lake Croche, Canada to study carbon cycling - C_130625_EF_MetaG | ecosystem: Environmental > Aquatic > Freshwater > Lake | place: Lake Croche, Canada...
ATTTATGTATGTATTATTTAAAAAATCAATAACAATATCATCTACTATTCCAAATATAATCAGATTCTTTTTTAATAATGAATTATGTATAAATAATTTTAACCCATATACTTTCATATGAAATTGCTTATAATAACTAGAAATATCATAACAAGTCATGTTAGATATTTTATCTTCACTATTATTATTCATTTTATAATCTTCTCTCTTGTTAGCTAACTTATAACTAGTGGGATGAAAATATTTTTTTAAAATGTCAAATTTTATCTGTTCTTTTTCAGAATAAACTACTTTATTATTATTACCAAAGCATATTAGTAATAAATCATCCAAACTTTCTGTCCCGTAATTTTTTAATAGACATGACAAATCATTATTTATATTTTGCAAATAATTGACTAATGTATCATTGTCTACTTTATTTTCAGTTATTTCTTTTATTTTTTTATTTATTTCACTTAATGTATCTATACATGTATTTACATCACTAATCCCTAAAATGTCTAAAAACTTATTTTTCTGAACATGTAAACTTGTTTTTTCAATAACGTCTTTAAAAAAATTTATCTTTTTTTCGACTAATGGTAAGTAATTATTTGTATTTATAGTATTTTCATTATTTGTATTTTTTAAAATAGTTTTTTTTGTAGTCATTGGTTATTATATAATATTTAATTATTAATATTTTATTTTTATTGAATATAATATGTGGCTTTAAGTAGGATATTTATATATTTACACAATTAATTTAAAGAAAACGCGTATTATAATAAAAATTCTATAATCATAAGACAAAAAGTCAAAAAAAAATGTATTTAAAGATTATTATATAATTATAATTATTTATGTTGTATACATTAGCTTTAACAAGTAATAAAATAAACAATATAATAACTACTGATTTATTATTTAATATACAAAATATATCCCTTTTTATTATAAGTGTATCATCATTATTTTCTTGTATATACTATAATACACTGAATGCTTCATCTGACGGGTTTAATATTGATAAAGTTATAATACCATTCGACGTATTAATGCCTGTTGTTGGGTTTCATGCCACTATCGATTTTTTTATAACAAAAACATACGATTTAAAATTGCATCATATATTTGTATTGGGTATCATTTTTTACAACTATTACTATAGTGTAGTACCTTCGGACCGATTTATATTTTTATATCCACTTTTAAAAACAGAAATATCTTCTATTTTTTATGTTTTAAAACACTGGATACCTAAAAATTCATATATTTATAATATAAATCTCTTATTATTTTTTTGTACATTTTTTAAATTTAGAATATACGATTTTTATTATGAATTAATTAATAATCAGCAACATTTTATAGAAAGTATAAATAAATATTATTCTAAAACAAATTATTTTACATATTATATTTTACTAGTATCATGCTTTGGATTATTTTTTTTAAACATATATTGGTTTTTAATTCTTTGCAAAATTGCTTACAAAACTATTACTAAGTTTGTTAATATAAACACACATATTATATGTCATTATTTATGTTCTTATATTTATTATGTGAATATTCCAGTGTCTTTTTACATTTATTCAAATCATCCACATGAAAAAAATATATTAGATATTTTTGGTGTAATTAGTCTTAGTATATCATCATATATGTATCACTATGATATATATAATAGATTAAACACTAATAAAATTACAGAATACATTAATCCAGATAAAAAAAACATTATTTTATTTTTTAATGATAATATATTTATTAATTTACGAGGATTTTTAATTGTTGTAACTAGTTATTATAATAGTCCACATTTTATTAATACTACTATTTTTTCAAGTATTTTTCATATTTTTTCTATGTATCATGTAATAAATAATATTTTTTATTTATTAAGTAACTACAATGATGCAAAGAACAGATTTTTGAATATACATAATACACTTACTGGTATACCTATTGCATTAGACTCAATTCTTGTTTTTGCAAACTCTTCAACAGAAATAGCTATTCCGATTTTAGTTGTTCATATAACAATGGTAATTATATTTATTGTTGATCCATTTTATAAATTGTCGCATTTTGTATATCATCTTTTATTGATTGCACAGAACTATTATCTCTGTTTATCTATTGTTAATTCATAATATATTTAATATATATTTAAGATATTAAAAACATTTTTATATGATAATATATTCAATGGGTATACCATCATATTTCAGTTTTATAGTCAGAAATCATGCTAAAATTATTAAAAAATTAGAGAATTCTACAATCCAAGTAAATAATCTATATTTGGATTGTAATTCTATTATTTATGATGCTGTACGAAACATTGATTTCACAAAGATTATTGTCTCAGATATAGATGATATTGTTAGAGCAGTATGTGAAAAGATTGACGAATATATTTTGTTATTGAAGCCAAATAAAAACGTATATATTGCGTTTGATGGTGTCGCACCTGTAGCTAAATTAGACCAACAACGTAGTCGCCGTTACAAGTCTTTATATCAGAACACAATATCGCGTTTAATTTTTAAGTCTGTAGAGGCTGATCCATGGAACACTACTGCAATTACTCCTGGAACTATTTTCATGAACCGACTAAATGAAAAGGTGTATTCTCATTATAATAATGCTAACAAATATGGATTAAACAATTTACTAGTTTCTGGAAGTGATGAACCAGGTGAAGGTGAACATAAATTGTTTGAGTATATTCGTACATTTCCTGAAGAACATCAAGGTGTAAACACTATTATATATGGGTTAGATGCAGATTTAATTATGCTTTCCATAAATCATTTACCAATCAGTAATCAAATCTATTTGTTCAGAGAGACACCTGAGTTTATAAAATCTATAAATTCTGAGTTAGAGCCAAATGCAACTTACATAATGGATATTCCTGAGCTTGCTAATGTTATTACATTGAACATGAATAATGACAAGGAGTTGACAACAGAACAGCAGAAGAATCGAATTTATGATTATATTTTTCTGTGTTTTTTTTTGGGAAACGATTTTATGCCCCATTTTCCTTCAGTAAATATTAGAACTGGAGGTGTTGACAAGATGATAAATGCATACAAAGCTACAATTGGCGGCACTCCAGAGAACTTAACAGATGGAAAAAAAATCTTTTGGAAAAATGTGCGAAAGTTGGTAGATTTTTTGGCAAAATCAGAAGAAGAATTTATCAAGACAGAGACAAAAGGAAGAGATCGAAGAGAGAGAAACTTGTTATCAGACGATACACCTGAAAATAAATACAAAAAGTTTGAATCTATTCCTACTTATCAGCGCGAATTAGAAAAATATATAAATCCATTTAAACCAGATTGGCAGAATAGATACTACAAATCACTTTTCAATGTCGACATTGATGACGTCAGAAGAAAGCAGATTTGTGTGAATTATTTGGAAGGTCTAGAATGGACAATGAAATATTATACGTCTGGTTGTGCTGACTGGAGATGGTCATACAAATACAACTATCCGCCTCTATTTTGTGACCTTATACAATATGTGCCTTTTTTTGACACCGAATTTGTAGTAAAAAAGGAGCCAAACCCTGTAACAGATTTGGTGCAATTATGTTATGTATTACCTAGACAAAGTTTAAAGTTTTTACCTGAACAATTGTGTAATAAATTATTGAAAGAACATGGCACCTGGTATAATAGCGATTGCGATTACGTTTGGGCTTATTGTCGCTACTTTTGGGAAGCACATGTTAATCTACCTCATATACCTATAGATGAACTAGAAAAGTTTGTAGAAGATTACAAAAAATCACTTCTTTAAGTTGAAAATTATATTATATTTTTGTTTGAAATTATATTATATTTTGTTTGAAATTATATTATTGTTACGATACATGATGTAGAGATTTTGAAAAAAGGTAAAAAAGTGGTCATTCAAATGTAAGGTCCAAACTTTTGAAATTTTTGGGGAAAGTTTTTTTGTCTTTTCGTTTTTGGACATTTATTTTTGTCCATTTTTGAAAATCGGAAAATATTTTGCCCAAAAACCGGACCTTTGTGACCATAATTGAATTTTATGGTCTGGTCACAAAAAAAACAATTTTAAAATTGTTACGATAAAATTTTATTATTTTTTTAGAAAAGGAGTTGGAGATTTTTTATGTAGGAATTATATAGGAATGTTTCCAATAAAAAAATCTCCAAAAATCTCCGCAAAATTTTTTTGCGAAAAATGTAACTATAAATGCAGTAAAAATAGCGAATTTAATAAACATATTTTAACCAATAAACACAAAATCCTACAAAATCCTACATTCAATATCAATAATAGTAAAACATATGAGTGCGAATGTGGGAAAAAATATAAACATTCGTCAACCCTATATGCTCACAAAAATAAATGTAAATATTACGAAGAACAAAATTATGTAATTACCGAAGAAAATAATAATACAGAAGGTTTAATTAATTACTTAATGAAAGAGAATTCAGAATTCAAACAACTACTAATTGACCAAAATAAACAAATGTTAGAATTAGCAAAAACTGGAGGCAATTATAATATAAATAATAACTCACATAATAAAACATTTAATTTACAATTCTTTTTAAATGAAACCTGCAAAAATGCAATGAACATTACAGATTTTGTTGATTCACTCCAATTACAATTGAGTGACTTGGAAAAGGTTGGGGAAATTGGATATATTGAAGGTATATCTAGTATCATTATAAAGAACTTGAATGCATTGGATGTAACAGAAAGACCTATTCATTGTACTGATAAAAAGAGAGAAACAATGTATATAAAGGATGAAGATAAATGGGAAAAAGAGGATGACAAAAGAATAAAAATGCACAAAATGGTTAGGAAAGTTGCTAATAAAAATATAAATCTTATTTCAGAATTTCAACAATTGCATCCAGACTGGAAGAAATGTTCTTCCAAATATTCTGACCAATTCAATAAAATTGTTATAGAATCCATGGGTGGAAAGGGTGACAATGAGTATGAGAAGGAAGAGAAAATAATTAAAAAAGTCGCAAGAGAGGTTTTTGTAAATAAGAATTTAGAGATTTAATTTTTACATTAAAATTGTAATTATTTTATAATTTTAATAATTATAACTATTATGTCAAAACAAGTTGTCAGTGAAATAGCAAGTGTTGAAGCTTTTTTTCAGCTTTTGCAAAACAATACAGGACTTATTATATTTAAATTTGGTGCTGAATGGTGTGGACCATGTAAAGTAATTAAACCAGCAGTACATGGGTTCTTTGCAGCATCACCACCTGAAGTTATTTGTGCGGATATTGATGTAGATCAATCTGTTAATTTATATACATTTTTAAAAGCTAAAAAGATGGTGAATGGTATTCCTGTGCTTCTCTGTTACAAAAAGGGTAATACCACATACATTCCAGATGATTCTGTTACTGGTTCAGACTCACAACAATTACATTTATTTTTTACACGATGTGGTAAGCATTTAATGGACGCATTAAAACCTCCAGTCTAAGAGTAGGTTAAAAACATTAACAGAGATACTGAACTTATCTCTAAAATAAAAATATAACAATATAATATATATATGAAACAAGGTAATCTAACGAACTTATTTATTCTATTTTCTATTCTTATTGTTGTAGGGTTCTTTTATAAAAGATACTCTAATAAGCTAGAACGCGAAGAAAGTGGGGATGTATATGAGGCTATCCAAAAGTATTTATTGGACGATGTAGCTTTAGGTAAGAGTAAGAAACCTATTTTATGGGTTCATGTGCCTTATGAATATAACTCACGTAAATGGCTCAGTTTTGGTTCACGAAGCTCTTATGATTTGAATCAACCTTATTTATATTTAACAATGCGAAGTATTATTAGACAATGTGACAAATCATTTACAATTTGTATTATAGACGATGCATCATTTAAGAAATTAATACCTGGTTGGGATATTAATATGACAAATATATCTGACCCTATTCTCTCTAATATGCGAACCTTAGGAATTGCAAAGCTCTTATATATTTATGGAGGAATGTTGTGCCCATTGTCTTTTGTATGCTTAAAAGATCTATCTACTCTTTATAATAAAGGAACGCAAGGAGAGAAAATGTTTGTATGTGAAACTATTAATAGAATGTATACATCATCTCATCTAGATTTCTTTCCAAATCTTTCTTTTTTTGGTGCACCAAAAGAATGTGAAACAATGATGGAACTATGTTATTTTATTCAAAGCACAATTTCTACTGATTATACAGCGGAATCAGTTTTTTTAGGAGAGTTTAGTAAATGGTGTAAACAACGAATCGAAAAAAGAGTAATAAATGTGATTGATGGTATTGAAATAGGAACAAAGACCACAACTGGAAAACAAATTGTTATTGATGATTTATTATCAAATCATTATTTAGATGTATGTCCTAAAACATATGGTGTATTAATTCCTGCTGACGAAATCTTGAAGAGAAATAAATTCGAATGGTTTGCCAGATTGTCGGAAAAACAAGTTTTAGAATCTGATACCATAATTGGTAACTATATTTTGGTTGCTGTTGCGCCAGGCGAGCCAGGAGTTTTGGAACCATTGGATCCTTTAACCAATAGACAAGTGGAAAATCAGTTTGTAGGATTTTGGCGAGTTCCCTTACAAGCACCAGTTTGGTCATTAAAACCAAACTTTTTAGGTGATAATGTGCAGAAGTTGCAATATCCTGGTAGATAAATTATAAATATTCTTTAACTCTATTTCCTTTTCCATCATACACCCAAATTTCATATGCATATCCTAATTCTTTAGCTGCATTTTGTTTTACACCTTTTCTCATTTCAAACGCCGATTATTTATAAAAGAGTTTATAAATAATTATTTGTATATTTTCTTTACTTTTCTTGTTATATTCCTTGGAACATATTTCTCTAGTCTTTCATACACACCCTTAAATATATTTTCATATTTTTCTTGTAAGATTTTTAGAAGTTTTGTATCTCTTTATCCATCTTTGTAATGTTGATTTTTTACAATCAAAAATCTTACAAGTTTTTCTAATATTATCTTTATTTTTCAAATAATATTTAACTGCCGAAATTTTATAATCTTCGCTTTTATGTGTCATTTCTATAATAAAAACAGAAAAAACCTATTCAAAATTTGTCCCATTTTAAATCTTTAAGGGTGTAAATATATTTAATATAAATATAAAAGTTATTTATAAAATAATATAATATAAAATATAATATAATGGAATTCATGAAAAAAGCCTGCGAATTAGCAAATAGGTCTGTCACAAGAAATTGTGGCCCTTTTGGTGCTGTTATTGTTAAGAATGACACAAAAGAAATAATAGGTAATGGTCATAATATGGTATCTATGCATAATGACCCGACATTGCATGCCGAAATTGTCGCCATTAAAGACGCTTGTCGCACATTGAATACTTTCAAGTTAGATGGCTGCACGCTTTATACAAGTTGCGAGCCATGTCCAATGTGTTTGAGTGCTGCATATTGGGCACGTATCGAAACAATTTATTATGGAAATACAAAAACAGATGCTAAGAATATAGGGTTTGATGATGCATTTATTTATGAAGAATTAAAAAAAGATCCGGATGAACGTTTCATAAAAATGGTACATATGGAAGAATGTGCAGAGGATGCAAAAAAAGCGTTTGAAGAGTGGTCTGAACAAGATGACAAGATTCCTTACTAGTAACATCCTGATGTGATTAGATTACATAAAAATGTCAAAATTCCAATCATCTAATAATCCTCCATTAAATATGTTAACTATAGTTGGTGTATTTTTATCGCCAATTACATATAATTTAGTTACATGACTTGTATGATTAGATTTTAAAAAATCTAACAATTCTTTTTTTTCTTGCATATTAATAATTTTTTTTATAGTTGCATTATCTTCTTTAACATCATGAAGTGAACATACAGAGCGCTCATCTAACCCACATCTATCTTGGTTTTTAAATAATGGTCTTAAAATATATAAAAAATATAGTATACTTAAAAAAAACATCTTGTATTACTATTATAAGATATTTTTAAATTATTATAAAACATACTTAAATACATTATAACATAAAGTATTATATTACAATGTCATCGTTTGCAACTGATTGTCTAGTGTTAAAAATTGAAGAACATACTTATGATACAAATGAACTCGATACTACACTTTACGTTTTGTATGATATTAAAAAAGAATATTTTGTGATAAGAGGTCAACGTGCGACAACTCAAATGGACTCATGTGTATTTTCATTTAATTGTAAACATGCAGATGAATTAACAGATTTTATTTCATTTGTTATTTGCTCAAAGAATAAGTGGACATATGTATTGTATAATTATGACAATCTGTCTTATACGTCAGATAATATTACATATGATTTTTTAAAGGAACATGATTCACAGATATATGAGATATCAGCGTATGAAAATAAAAAATTTAATAAAAAATTTCTGTTTAAAAATTTAAAAATGTTGAAAAATGTGTTTAATTATTATAATTAAATTAAGGGTATTATATTATAAAATGAACGATACAATATCTTTACTTTTAGCAACTGGTATTTTAGCGGTTGGAGGATTAGGTTTGTTTATGTATAAAAATAGTTCGGAAAATGTAGTATCATTTTTAGAGGAAGATTCTGAAAAAAAAGATGAAAATTGGTTTGATTTAAGGAGTTTTTTTGGAAATTCAAATAAAAATGATGAAGACTTATCAAATGATGAAGATGATGATGATGAAATAGAAGTTTACGAGACAAAATCAAAATCAAGAGGTAGCAAAACAAAAAGTGTTCGTAAATCTGGAGGAACAAAGCGGCGTTATTAATCAACCCTTTTCCCAAATGTGATTATATGTGATAAATGTAATACACTATATTATAATGTGATTTACTATAAATAATTTTAGATGTATATGTAATCTGATTAAAATTACATATTTGTCGCATAATAGTGGTGAATGAATTATAAGTAAGTTTTTTTTCTAAATACTTACATTTTGACTGATAGTAGTATGGTTTACAAAGCTCCATGAATTTTTGTATTTCTTCTGTGTAGACTCCTTTTTTATACGCATCCAAATTGAACATATAATATTTTTCAGTTTTTTGGCTTATTGTATCTAATAAATTGAATAATAGTGAATTAGGTATATTATATTTAAATATTTGTGATGTCATTTTATAATAATAATATATAAAATAATTTAAATTATATAGAATAAAATAATTTTAATTACTTATTTACTTATTTACTTATTTACTTATTTATTTATTTTACACCTTTTTCATTTACACCTTTTCTCATTAAAATGTTCAAGCGTGTAAATTAACTAAATATTTGAATTAAATTATTTGTAAATAACGATAATTCTATCTCATCTTCATGAATATTATGAAAAATAGAAATATATTTGCATACGCAAGGTATAATTTTATATTTTTGTTCATCATTTAGCATATGTGTGTTTTTAATAAAAATAAAATAATTATCCAATATGTCCATAACAGAATACCCTTTATCATATATTTCATAAACAAGAGACATTGCTTGTTTAAAATTTCTATCTAATATAAGTTGTGTATATTCTTCAAATATTAATAAACTAATATTACAACATAAATGCAATGCTAGTGGAAGAGTTATTTGACAATTTAACAACTTAAATTTTTCCATATAGTTAATCAGAATTTTCATAGTATTATTTGAAATGTTAATAATAAATTCCTGTGCATTATCGTCAATAACAATTTGTTCAACATTTTTGATATGGTTCATAATTTCTATCATATTTTCTCTCTTTAATGGTTTAATATTAATAAGAGTAAGTCGTGATTGTATGCTTTCAATAACTTTTTGTACGTTACTACATGAAGATATAAAATGAACATTGTGACTATATTTATCAATACAATTACGGAATACCTGTTGACTCTGTTCATTTATAATATCAATATCATCTAATACTACAATTTTTTTTTTATTTTTAATATTGGAGCATGTTTGACAAAATGTTTTTACATCGGTTCTATAATAGTTTATTCCTTGTTCTTTGAGACTATTAATATAAAGGACATTTTCTTCATATTCTTTAACATTATATCCAGTATAATATTCTCTTATAAATGCATTCAATATGGTTGTTTTTCCGGATGCAATATTGCCTATTAGAAGAATATTTAAACTATCTAATAATATAAGTGTTTTAAGCATTTGTACAACATCATTATCATTTCCAAAATCTTTGAAATATAAAGGTTGGAACTTATGAACAAATAACTTTCTTGTATCCATTAAATATATACGTTAATAATTATTTAAGTATATCTTTGAATATAATATTAAAATATGGCAGATAATTTTTACAATGTTTTAGGTATTAATGAAAAGGCATCAAAAGATGAAATAAAAAGGGCTTATAGAGCGTTACAAATGAAATGGCATCCTGATAAGAACCCTGGAAATCAAGAAGCCATCAATATGACGCAAAAAATAAATGAAGCATATGAAACTTTAGGTGATCAGCAAAAAAGGTCAGAATACGATAATCCTAATCCGTTTATGAGAATGAATAGTATGGGTCATGGAGGAATGGGTATGGAAGTCCCTATGGACGACATATTTAGCATGTTTTTTGGTGGTACTGGTGGTCTTGGTGGTGGTCTTGGTGGTGGTCTTGGTGGTCTTGGTGGTGGTCTTGGTGGTGGTCTTGGTGGTGGTCTTGGTGGTATACCTTCTGGTTCTCGTATACATGTTTTTGGTGCCCCAATGGGTTTTCAACAAGCATTTCAGAAACCAACACCTATTGTGAAAACATTAAATGTAAATATGGAACATGTTTTAACAGGAGCAACTATTCCTCTAGATATTGAAAGATGGGTTATTGAGAATGGTATAAAAGTACATGAACAAGAAACGATTTATGTATCTGTTCCGCAAGGCATTGATGATTGTGAAATAATTATTCTAAGAGATAAAGGTAATATTCTAAATGAAAATCAAAAAGGAGATGTAAAGGTGTTTATAAAGATAATAAATGAGACAAATTTCAAGCGTTCTGGATTGGATCTGATTTTTGAAAAAACAATTACACTAAAAGAGGCATTATGTGGATTTTCATTTGAAATAAAATACATAAATGGTAAGAGTTATACATTAAACAATAATAAAGGAAATATTATTCCACCAGAATACAAGAAGTTGTATCCAAATATGGGTTTAACAAGAGGAGAACACAAAGGTAATATGGTTATCCATTTTCATGTTGAATTTCCAGAATCTTTGACACATGAGCAAATCACTAAATTGTCCGATGTTCTTTAAATTAAAATAAATATTTTATATTATTTTAAAAATAACTTAAATACAAATATTATAATTATATTGGGATGGAAAGCATCTGTTATTTTTATTATATATAATAAAAAATAAAAGGCGAATTCCCAGATGTGTTTTGTTATTAGGCAGAACTAATTTGATTTATTAAATTATCTTTACAACTTTTATTTATAAAAATAAATTATTGTGATATTATTTTGATTTATTAAATTAAATTTGCAACTTTTATTTATAAAAATAAATTGTTGTGATGCCATCCCATAATGCTTTCTTAGCTCAGTGGTAGAGCATTTGCCTTGTAAGCAAAAGGTCCAGGATTCGACTTCCTGAGGAAGCTAATCCACATTTAGAAAAATCCACTTTTAGAAAAAGTGGAGCAAAATGTTTTGCTCTATTTTTTCAATAAATAATAATCAACATTAAGGAGAATATTTTGCTCCACTTTTAGAAAAAGTGGATTTTTTTAAAAGTAGAATATATGGCAGGCCGTTCAAGGAAAGTTCGCAATATCCAATCTTATATCAATCATATTGATAATAATACATTTTCAGGACCTATGAAGAGCGGGACTGCACCAAGTATTGGTGTAACTCGTAATTATTGGTACAATTATTTGACACAATGCAACACAAATCCAAACCAAGTTAAAAAGAGCTATGCAAACATGGTGTTCTTGAATATAAATTCTGCAAGCACTCCGGTAAATGCAGGTTTCAGACCTACAACAAATTATAATTACTCATATAATGCACCACCTGGTGTTCAATTTTATGACGCAAATGTTAAATATGATAATCATTATTATAGACCTTATAATCCACCTGCTATAATAAATAATAAACCAATGCATATATCTAAACACATGACTGGATTCGTATCAAATACAAATAATGTTTAATTTATAATAAGAATAATGCTTTACACTTATTATAAATTTATATCGGATAATTGATAGCTGGATATATGTTAATAGTTTTAACACCAGGTATTTGCTCAGGAAAAAACCCATTTGGATTACTTGTATAGTTATTATATCTTCCTAAATATTGATAAAATGGACCACATTGACTTTCATTAGCTTTACAAATAGAGGCGAGTCTATTTTTAGCACGTCTATTGGCTATACTAGAAGCTCCTACACCTCCTGCACCGGGTTTCCATTTGTTGTATAAATAAGTAGGTGTTGTACAAGAACAATTTGTTGTAATATTGCCACCAGCAGTAAATTTAGTACTTCTTTTGGTACCAACACCCAGGTTCTTCTTATATAAAAATCCTGGAAAATTAGTAGCACTTCCATACCAAAATTGTCCATTTGAATTACTTCCTGTTCCAAATCTATTGGGCATTTATATAATAACAACCTTTAAAATATTATATAAAAATTTCATAAATCATCGTTTTATAATTTTAGTATATGAGATAAATTTAAAACATACATAGCTAAATAATGTTCCAAAAAACATTCCTGAAATAACATCAACAATTGTATGGTATTTATACAAAATAATATGACATGTGCAAAATATATATAAAAATAAATAGATAAATATTATAAATATATTTTTTGTATAATTATTATTATTTGATAATAAGTAAAATATAAAACAAAAAGTTGTACTTTGTAAATGGCCAGATGGTATATCATTATGTTTTTCATTATCATCTTGTGATAATAAGGTTAACTCATTATCTTTCTTAAAAATAATATTTTCTAAATATCTATTTAATGTATTATTTACAATGAATCCTAAACAAAAAAATAATATTAATGCATAGTTATTTACATGTAATAATCCTAATATAGTGATTATTAAAAATAAATCAGGAGAATTTTTACAAATATTATCAAAATAATTTAACATATATTATCCACTTTTAAAAAAATCCACTTTTTCTAAATATAAGCTCTTTGGCACCATCTTTTGTAAAAGTAGAAAAAGTTACTTTGGCGCCACCGGTAGTTTAGGATATCTTTCTAGTAGGAATCTCATTAGAAACAATATAAATAGAATTTTCAGTAATGACAATATACTCAGACCCAGATTTGTAAAATTTAGCAATAGGACTAGTATACTCATCTTCACTTTTCACTAGTAATTTTTCACCATTCTCTCTAGCACCGACAAGAGCCTTTTTATCAAGAGAAGGAGCCCAATAATCTAACATAATAGGCTTATCATCAACAATAGCAATTTTGGCAGCATGTTTCAATGTAACATCAGTAGGAAGTTTGTAATTCAACGCATTATCAGTCTTTTGTACAGGTTTTTGTTCAGACATTTTATATTAAAATAATTTAAAAGTCTTTAAATACTTATATAATAAAAGTAATTAAATTTTTTGAATTTTGTAAAATAATAAATAAAAAAACTATTATATTATAATGAATTCAAATATAGTAAATAAAGATGCTAATTTTTCATTATTAAATTTTGAAAATTATTATAAAGACTTTAATAGTGACTTATCTAAAATAATAAATAAATATGCACAACTAATTATTGAATATAGTAATTTTATTAAAGATAATATTAAGGTAAAAAATAAAAGTTTTGTCACATTTATTATCATAAGAGGTTTGGATACGATAACAAACGTTTTTAATTACATTTTGTATGTTACAAAAAATTTGGATTTGACATATTATCATTGTCAAAAATCGTTTTATTTTTACATAGAATTTGTAGGACAAATAACAGAAGATGACAATATGTTTCTTCAATTAACAACAAGAGATGCGACAACATATGTTTATAAAAAAACTATATTTGATATCAATAATGAAGTTAAAAAAATAAATAATAATACTTCAAATGAATTTAAAGAGAAAATGAATATAATTCAATCATATATAAATTTATACCAGACATATTTGTTAAAGATTATTCAAACAAATAATAATCCAGAAAGCATTACTAATAATATTGAACATTTAGTAAAATTAACAGACAAATTAACTATTTTTACAAAAAAACAAAAAATAATTTCTTTAGAAGCGCTTACAGAGAGATTGTATTATAAAATAGAAAATATTGAAAAATTTTTTGATATAAATCATGTTTTAGTTAAACATTTTTTAAAAAATCCTGACATCATTTATAAATCAACAAATAAATTAAATTCAGAATTATTTGATGAAAAAATAGAGGAATCAAGTGAAAAATTTGTTAGTTGGTTGCTATCATAATCATATTTATACATTTTTTATACAAATATTTATAAGAATTGTAAACACTCTATTATACATTTACTACTTCAATTGTTATATTTTTTCTACGCACTTTCTTTTTCTTGTCTTTGTTATTATCTATGACTTTATTGTTTCTTTGACATATGTTTCTATACTCATCGTGTAGTATAACCTTCAAGAATTCATAAATAAGCATGAGTACATTTTCATCACATCTTCCAACAATTAAAACACTACCAGTTCTAAAAACCATAAAAGATACTTCTTTTACATTAGTATATAAGTGTTTATTTTCTTCTGAGATTTGGCTTCCGCTCTGTATTTCAATATCAGGGTTATAATAAAACTTGCATTGAATACCTGGATATGAACATGGGTCATAAATTGCCTGAATATTGTACTTTAATTTTAATATCTCATATAAAGCTTCTCTATTTATATAATATCCGCAATTAAAATTTGAATTGATAAGAACATTCTCATTGCTATCATCTTTATATCCAAGTGGTGTTTCAACATAAGGTTGTAATGTATCTAACACTTGCTTTAAAATATCTTCAAATACAGACTCACATTGAACACCAGGTATCTCAAGTTTACCAGTATTGAATACTTTAACATGAAACTCTTTAAACGTTCCTTGCACTTTCATTCGCATAATTAATACAAAGCAGTTGTAAAATGCGCTTTTCTTTTTGCAGCGGTAACTAATAATATCCTTCTTTGAAATACCAATACTTACTTTGCGGGTATCTTTGAATTTAATTCTACCACTTGGATTGTCAATATGTGTAATAATATGCTCTTCATAATATATCTCGTTTTGCAACTTATCTTGAATAAGTTTAAGTTCTTCAGGTAAAAGCGAATTGAATTTCATCTGTTTTTTGATTATACCATTACAAGGTCTAGCATAAGGAATTATAGGAACATTCCAAAACACATATTTTAAATCAATCGGAGTATTTAAATAAGATATTTTTGTTTTTGTAGAAATATAAATACTACTTGATTTAGGAGGTTCATTGTTTAAGTCAAATTTCATATTGGCAGATACAAAATCTTCGTTATTGGGTAATATAATTTCATTTACACATTCATCATCAGATGATATATCATCTTTATAACTAGATGATATAAAATCTTCCCATTCATTATCAATGTTCAAATCCATTATACTATTCCCTTATTATATCTTTAAATTCTTTATATTAATTTATTTCAATTATTTTCTTTATATTATAATATAAAGAATGCATTCATATAAAACTATTGTCATCCATGAAAAAAACGAAAAGTCATTAATTAAAAAAAACTTATCTACATCCATGAAGATAGAAAAAACAAAAAGTGAATACAGCCTTAAGCAAAATTTTTTTGACCCATCTAAAAGTTCACCTCCGAATGATTTTATGAATAAATTAGAAATGAGGATGAATGTTTATAATGCAAATTTTTGTAAAAATCATGTAGTAGATATTATGGATGATAGTCTTGATAATGAATAACTAATAAAAATATTATTATTTTGTATTTGAGAATGCATTAGATTTTCAACAAAGTTTAGAAAATCTATACTTAAGTAATTAGTGTGATTACGAATAATATAATTGAGAAAATCTTTGATTATATTTTTTTTATCAATATTGTATTGTATACTTATATTGTGAATAAATATCTGCATATCTTCTAATTTTTCTCTCTTTATTAACATTTGAAGTAATGAATTCCATACATCATGATCAATAATTTTAATGTCTTTTTCTGTATATTTTACTAAGTCTTGATTAGATTGCATAAAATTAATCATACTTCTAATATCTGATTTGTATAATTTTTGAATAGATGATAATGTTTTTTGTGACATATTAAGATTCTCTTTTATTGAAATATTTCTCAGAAATTGAATAATATCATCATTGGGTAATTGATTGAAACGTAAACGTATAAATTCATTTTGTAATCCTTCATCGATTTTACTTATGTAATTACATATTAAACAAAAACGAACATTATTTGAATAATTTTGCAACAAATATCGTAAAGCTTGTTGTGCGTTTTTAGTCATATAATCAACTTCATCTAGAATAACAAATTTCATTCCTGTATTAAATAATGGCTTGGAATTAACAAAGTAATTAATTTGATTACGAATAATATCAATACCTCTCTCATCTGATGCATTCAAATGAATAACTAAATCTTTATTTTTATTATCTAGTTTCTCTTGATATGCGTTTATTAAATTTATAATTGTTGTTGTTTTACCTGTTCCAGGTGGTCCATAAAATAACAAATTTGGAAAGTAAGATGTATCAATTATATTTTTTAGAATTTGTTTGTTTAAATTATCTAGAACTATATCGTCAAATTTTTTTGGTCGGTAAAATTCTACAAGAGGTACACCACTACTCATTATATTTATTATAAATTAATTATTTAATACATAATTTAATTAATAAAAATAAAAATGAATTAGAAATAAAAAGTATATTTAACAGAAATATAGATATAATGACTAATTCTACAAATGAAACAGGTTATCTTGAATTAATATTAGGTTGTATGTACTCTGGTAAATCTACAAGATTAGTTGAAATATATAATCAATGTAAGTTTTGTAATATTTCTGTTGCCGTTATTAATCATACAATTGATAATCGTTATGATGAAGAGTTATTATCAACACATAATAAAATTAAAATACCTTGTATTAAAACTGAAAAATTAATGGATATTTGGGAAAATTTTAGTAAATATGATATTATGAGTGATGTATTTGACGATATTCCAAGACTTAAAGATAAATTTAAAATAGCGTCTAGTGAAGTCATTTTAATTAATGAAGGTCAGTTCTTTCCAGATTTGTATGAAGTAGTAGTAGATATGTTAAAATATAATAAGAAGGTTTACATATGTGGATTAGATGGCGATTTTGAGAGAAAAAAGTTTGGTTGTATATTAGATTTAGTTCCGCTTTGTAACAAAGTGTGTAAATTAA
>Ga0114959_10001947_pt1 | contig 17547 bp, 10 predicted proteins | sample C_130625_EF_Meta_FD_87317 | JGI IMG/M metagenome (GOLD analysis project Ga0114959, IMG submission 87317) | Freshwater microbial communities from Lake Croche, Canada to study carbon cycling - C_130625_EF_MetaG | ecosystem: Environmental > Aquatic > Freshwater > Lake | place: Lake Croche, Canada...
ATTTGTAACCTTTATTACACAACCATCCTAAAACATATGTCCAAAAGAAAGCAAAAATTAATTTTATTAAAACGGAACCAAATCCAACACCATTAATTAATGCAACGATAGAAGAAATAACCGCGATAGCAAAATAAATTTTGGCAGGTGTACATAGCTTTTTAAACAAATTCTTATCCATTTTATATATATATATATATATATATATAAAATTTTAATATTAATTCTTCACTTGTAAAGATAAAAAATACGGATTTTTAAATCGTCTTTTATTAGGTTTACGTTTAAATGAAATTGTTTTACTATAACTTTTCATTTTTTTAGTCATTTTAAAACCTTTGCCTAGTTCTTTTTGGCCTTCAATTTCACTAGATATTTTTCTTTTAACATTTTTTTTGGATTTTTTATTTATTTTTGCTTTTCCAAATAATTTTGTACGAAATAAATTACCCAAATCTTTAAAATCTGAATATAATGCATTTACATTGATTGGTTGATGACGTGGATTATACAAGTATTCAACAAATATATATTTTAATTTGTTAAATATTGCTATCTCTTTCTCTGATAATTTTGAATAATTATTAAATAAAATTTCAACAAATGAGAAATAAACGCTAATAAACCCCCATAAGTCAACTATTTTTATAAAAACATTATCTAAATAATCACGCAAATTTTTTTTTACATTATTTCCAAACTTTGTAAAATGCACTAATACATTTACCAAGTAATTAATAATAAAAATCATGGTTATCTGCGTCTCTACAACTTGCGGTTTTTTTTCATATGGTATAGAGGTTATAGAATGACTAAACAATTCAAACATGATTTCATTTATAAATTTATAATGTCCAGCACCTCTCTCTGACATCCAAGAAGAAACAAATTCTATGATGAATGGTTGTAATTCTGTTTTAGTTGGTTTGCCTCCCTCTTCCAAGAATTTTGTATATTTTTCTACAAAGCTATCAGAAAAAAGAACTACCGAAAATGGAACATTAAATTGGAATGGACGATTTTTCCAAGATATAGGAAATGTATGGTCTTTAAATGGTGTGTATTCTACAGCAAGTCCCCAATCAATTAGTCTAGTTTTAACACCCGTATCAACCAAAACATTTGAATCTTTTATATCAGAATGAAAAACTTTTCGATTGTTCATTGGTATCACTCCTTTTTTTAATAGTTTTATTAAACTTTCATGCACTCTATACATTTTCTCAAAAGAACCATTATTATATAAATAATCATCTACAGCTAAACCACCATTTGGAATATTTAATGATAACAATTTATCTAGGTTTTTATTTATGTTTGATTTTGTTATATTATCTTTTGGTAATGCTCTGCATTTTTCAGTATAATTTGATAAATCTTTTTGTGAAAGAGGTGCTGGTTTACATAATGTCGCATCATAAATTAAAAAATAGTCACGATAATCTTTTATATGCTGTAATTTCTCTTTAATAGAAACGATTTCATCGTATTCTGATATCGCGTGTTTTTCAGTCATTAATTTTGATATTTTATTTGGTGTACTTTTCGTCTCTTTTTCACATCTGAGTGCCGGACTAAATACGCATCCATACCCTCCAGAGGCCAATAAATTACCTCCCGTATTTGTATTTGTCATTGTTATATATTGTAAACATTATAATTATGACGTTTATTTATCATATAAATAATAAATAGCACCTACTAATCCTAATATAATCACTAAATAAATAAGTTTTCCTTTTATCTTATAATAAGCTGCCAACTTCTCATCTTGTCTCTTATAAGCATCATAATATTTTACAAAAAAATCATTTAAAGAAATCTTTGGTTTCTCAAGTTTCTCATTTATTTTATTATGAATAAAATGCATCCAACGAACAAATGAATCGCGATTATCTAGATAAGGTGTAATGGGATATTTCTCGATTAATTTACTAAATTCACCTGATATTTGTTCAACTGGAAGAAACAATGGTAAATTTTGTATAAATTCGTAATATTTCTTTTTAGTTACCGCATTTGGATGATGTGGATAAGTCATCGCCATTGTATGTAAAAAGAACCAATAATGAGGTCCCCATACTTTTGGGTCTAGATAGATAGTTGGCATTTATTATTACATTAAACGAAAAGAAAAATAAAACATTATCGCATCCCACTTTTTTACACATTTTAACATTTCATATATATTTTTTAACAAGATATACTGACATTCCTAGACCAAAAAAATATTATTGTAGACATTATTATTGAGTAACCCCTAAATATTATTTTTAATTAAATTGTTTTTTTCTGACATATAATTATAATAATAATTAATAAATAGGCATTTGAATTGTTACAAGGTGTAAAGATAAAAAAAATTGAAATCAAAATAATAAATATTACAAAACTTATTAACAAATATGATATCAGCTGCTCAAAAACGCAATATTAAAAATCGTCAATACAGAAAAAGAAAACAATTTCGAGATTTTATCCAGGGATTACCAAGAGAACTCAAGGATCAAATTTTAGCTTATGCGCCTATACCAGAAGAATTGCTTCAAGAAAGAGATAAACTTGTTCTAGAAAAAATACCTTCCTTTTTGCAAAATATCGATGTAAAAACCGCACATGATATTTGTTTACGAAAACAATTTTCTAAATTGATTACTAACACATGGCAGTATAGGTATATTCAAAAATATTATAAACTTAATAAATATGATACTTTTCATTCTACCGAATTTTATGATTTATGGAAAAATAATATGGCAGAATATTATAATTTATTCAGTGACTACGGATATATTCGTAAATGTCTTATTAAATATATATTAGAAATATTACAATGTAACAAAGACAAACCGCAAATTTTACGCAAACAATTAATTGCTATCAAAATAGATTTACAAAATTAATTTTGATAGCAGTTAATAGATACGCCAGCTAGTCTATGATTTCCTCCAAAATGCTTTTGGTTTAATCCTAAGTTAAATAATCTTGGCATATAAATAATACTAATATTATATAATATATTATTATATATATATATATATTCATATTATGTCAGAACCAACAAGAGGAAGGACATTAAGCAGATTAGATAGATCAGATGAAACACCTTTTGACCTACTTAGAGTTAACGATATAGTTGAAGTTGTTTTAAACAAAAAAGAATCTGGAATAGATCATTTAATAGGAAAAATATATAGAATAGAAGGTTTAGATGGTCGTAACCAAAATCATGTTGTACATATATTATTAAGAGATCTACCACAATCTTTAACACCAATGGTTGGATTACCAAAGTTATCATATTTATATTTTAATTATAAAAATCGAGATAATGAAGACGTCGATACAGAAAATGAATATGGAGTTTTTGAAGGGTGTATTTCTCGAAATCAAATTTTTAACCGACATGATCTTTTTGCGACTAAACTAATTAAAATAGGTGAAGAAGGTGAAGACCGACCAGGACAAGTATCTGAAGCAACAGAAGTAGGACCATTGGACCTAAATGGAGATATGCATCAAATTGAAAAATTAGGTTCTGTTGTTACGCAACCAATAAAATTAGAGGTAGGTCGCATGTACTATGTTAAATTGAGTGATATAAGAGTTGACCTTGACCAGCTAACAAAATATTTAACAGGAAAAGGTTATATAGCTGAATGTAAATCAGGTGCAGATGGGCGGAATATATTAACTCCTCTTTATTATCGTTGTGAAAAAACTTGTAATATTGGACCATGGATGAAATTTAGTAATAATATTTCTGAAGAATTGACTAATAAGAGTCAAAGATGGAGAACAAGAAATTTGTTGATTTTACCTATCATAAGTCGTGATGGTGATGATGATATTTTTAATGAGCAGAAAGTTTTTATAGTTGAATTAAACAATGATATCAAAGTTTCTGAAAATGTTTCGCCTGATGAGGCAACAGAGCTTTTGAAAGAAATGATAAATGCTACAAGATTGACATTAAATTCAAGAAAACTTCCATTAACAGAATATGGTGTTAGGAGAAAAATAGAAAGTTATTTGCTTCCAGATAAAGGAGATAAAGGAGATAAAGGAGGTAATAAAAAAAGGAATAAAACACATAAAAAACAAAAAAAGTTAAGAAGAAAAAATACTCGAAATAAGTGAATAAATTGATAATATATATTATATATATCTAGATAAATATTTATATTCTTTATCCATATAAAAAATATAAAATATAAAATATATAAAATATAAAATATATAAAAATATATAAAAAGAAGTATATTAAATTGTATTGACTTAAACATATATATTTATATTAAATAAGTGGTTATTAAATGAACAGAAATACAAATATATGCAATAATTGTGGCAAACAGGGTCATGTATTTCATCAATGTAAGTTACCTATTACTAGTTATGGTGTTATATTATTTAGATCTAGTGTAGAAGGTCTACAATTTCTTATGTTAAGACGTAAGGATAGTTTTGGATACATTGATTTTATAAGAGGAAAATATTCGTCTTTTAATACTCATCAGATTCAAACCATGGTAAATGAGATGTCTGTATTAGAAAAAGAACGAATATTAACACATAGTTTTGAGCATTTATGGAAAGATATGTGGGGAGACACTTCAAATTCTCAATACAAAAGTGAAGAAAATACATCTAGTAAAAAATTTTTGCAAATAAAAGAGGGTATTTTTATTAATAATGAATTAATTACTCTTGAAAGTATTGTCAACAACAGCAATACTAAATGGATAGAAACAGAATGGGAGTTTCCAAAAGGTCGTAGAAATCCAAAAGAAAAAGATTTAGAATGTGCATTGAGAGAGTTTGAAGAAGAAACTGGTATTTCTATGGAAAAAATTAAAATTATTGAAAATGTATTACCTTTTGAAGAAATATTTATAGGAACAAATCATAAATCATATAAACATAAATATTTTTTGGCATATATGAATGATCAAGAAGAACAATTGGACAATTTTCAAGTTACAGAAGTTAGCAAGTTAGAATGGAAAACAATAGATAAATGTTTAGAAGATATAAGACCATATAATTTAGAGAAAAAAAAATTAATTACAAATATTAATAAAGTATTACAAGAATATAGATTATATTCATAATATATAGTAATGACTGAAGAACCAAATATAAAAACAAAAAAACCAATTATTGTAGAATCAGAAAGTTCTTATAGTTCAAGTGTACCAGAAACTTCTTCTTCAATAGAGATGACATCTACAGATGAAGATTTACAAACGGAATATGAACGAATTGTTCCTAATTGTGCTGATGAAAATTTTTATTCGCCAGATTGCAATAAATTTTTATTAAAGAAGGAATTACTAGAAAGTAATTATCTTGCTGAAAATCCCGACGAGACACCTTATTTATATCCCAATTTAAATGATACTGAATTTAATATTAAAATTGCTTCAAAAAAAGAATTTAATGACACCAAATATGATGGCAAAATACATGAAGATATTAAGGAATATTCAGATGTGTTAGCGAAGGCGGACTTTGAATTGCAACCTCATCAGGCTTTTGTCAAAAACTTTTTGTCTTTTCAAACACCTTATAGTAGTTTGTTGTTGTATCATGGGTTAGGGACAGGTAAATGTCATTCAAAAGGCACACCAATTATCATGTCAGATGGTTCAATAGAATTAGTGGAAAATATTAAAGAAGGAGATTTTTTAATGGGAGACGATTCTATGCCCAGAAAAGTTCTCTCTATTGCAACAGGTCAGGATAAAATGTATGACATTATTCCTGTTAAGGGAGATAAATACACAGTGAACCAAGAACATATTTTATGTTTAAAGGCTTCTGGGTTTCCAAAAATGTGCCGTAATAATCATAAGGCAAATATCAATTATAATGTGCAATGGATTCAAAACAATGAATTCAAATCAAAAACTTTTACTTTCAATCAAGAAAATAATAACGAACTACAAATGAAGGAGGAAGCAGAAAAGTTTTACAAATCTATCTTAAATAACCCAGAAACAAGAGATTATGTGATTGAAATTTCTGTCAAAGATTATTTAGAATTATCCGAAAAGAAAAAGGCTTTATTAAAAGGTTACAAAGTTCCAGTAAATTTTGAAGAAAAGGAATTACCATTTGACCCTTATATGATTGGTTATTGGTTGGGAGATGGAACAGCAAGAGAAGCTTCTATTACAAGCCAAGATTCTGCGGTATTATATTATTTTGCCCAAAATCTTCCAAAATATAAATTGTCTTTGAATCATCGTTCTGTTTATTGCTATGGAGTAACAGGAACTGGTAAAAAGAATCAAAACCAGTTTTTAAATACATTAAAAGAGTTAAATTTATTGAACAACAAACATATTCCAATGATTTATAAATGCAATTCTAGAGAGAATCGTTTAAAACTTCTTGCAGGTTTATTAGATAGCGATGGACATTTAGACAATACAGGTTCTTGTTTTGAATTTAGTCAAAAGGATGAGACACTTATGGATGATGTTATCTATTTGGCAAGAAGTTTAGGTTTTGCATGTTACAAGGCAGAAAAAAATATATCATGGACATATAAAGGAGAGAAAAATATAGGTACAGCATTCCGTATTCATATTTCTGGTTCAGGATTAGAAGAAATTCCTACACAAATTCCCAGAAAAAAAGCTTGTCCAAGAAAACAAATAAAAGATGCTCTAGTCACTGGTATTAAAGTTGAATATGTGAACGAAGATGATTATTATGGTTTTACATTAGATGGAAATTGCAGATATTTAATGGGTGACTTCAGTGTAACCCATAATACTTGCAGTGCAATTGGCGTGTGCGAAGAAATGCGCGATTATATGAAACAAATGGGTATTAAAAAGAGGATTATTATCGTCGCTTCTGAAAATGTCCAAGACAACTTCAAAATACAGCTATTTGATGAGAGAAAATTAAAACTGACAGATGGTGTCTGGAATATTCGCGCCTGTACAGGAAACAAATTGCTTCAAGAAATTAATCCAATGAACATGAAAGGTGTAACGAAGGAAAAAGTTGTTAGTCAAATTAAAAGTATAATTAATACGTATTATATATTTATGGGGTATGTTCAATTTGCCAATTATATTATTAAGACCATAAATTATACTGAAGAAGCTCAAAAACAACGCAAAGAAGGGAACAAAAAAGGAGCTACTTCTAGAATTCAAATGTTGAAAGATGTTAAAATTGAACTAAATAGTCGTATCATAAAGCGTATTAGAAATGAATTTGATAACAGGTTAATTGTTATTGATGAAGTTCATAATATTCGTAAAACAGATGATAATGAAAATAAAAAAGTTGCCATCAATTTGGAACTTTTAGTAAGGTCTGCGAAAAATATGCGTTTTTTGCTTCTCTCTGCAACTCCAATGTATAATAGTTATAAAGAGATAGTTTGGCTGTTAAACTTGATGAACACGAATGATAGAAGGGCTCGTGTAGAAGCCAAGAATATTTTTGATAAGAATGGTAATTTTAAGAAAAATGGTGAAGAAATGCTTATCAGAAAAGCAACTGGATATATTTCTTTTGTACGCGGAGAGAATCCGTATATATTTCCTTACAGAGTATATCCAAGTGAATTTGCAAAGGATAAAACATTTCCAGCAATTGAATATCCATCGTATCAAATGAATTTAAAGAAGATTAAACACGAAGATAAGAAACGTATTCTCAGTTTGTATTTAACAGAGCTGGCTGATTGTAAAACTTGTGGAAAGTGTCAATTTTGTGTATATAAATATATTATTCATACTTTAAGAAACAAGCAATTTTCTATTACTACAAAAACGGGAGTTGTTAAAGAAATGCCAAGTTTTGAAAATATGGAGTCCTTTGGTTATACTTTGCTACAAAATCCTTTGGAGTCGCTAATTATTTCATATCCTATTATTGGTTTGAAAGAGTTACTTGATGAAATCCCTTTTGAACCTATGTCTGATGATTTCTCTGAAAGTTTTTCGGAATTATCTTTAAAAGATAATGATGACGAACCATTAGAAGATGTTATCACTGGTCCTATTGAAGAAGTTACAGAAGAAGAGTCTGCTGATACGAGTCATACTTTATTGGACTCTAGTATAGAAGATGAAGTTACTAAAAAAGTATTAGTAGGTGGCAGAAATATTGATCCACATTTATTAACTGGTAGAATTGGAATAGAGAGAATGATGTCATATGTTGACACAAGGGCGCCACCAGAAAAGGGTAATTACGAATATAGAAGAGACACCTTGACCAATTATGGTAGAATATTTTCTAGAGAACAAATTGGTAAATATAGTGCAAAAATTAAGACCATCGTAGATAACATTGTAGATAGCGAAGGTGTTATTCTAATTTATTCTCAATATTTAGACTCTGGATTAATACCTGTTGCATTAGCATTAGAAGAACTAGGTTTTACAAGATATGGAGATTCTGGTGCTAAACCATTATTTAAAACTCCACCAACCCCTGTAGTAGACGTTAGAACTATGAAGCCACCACATGATAAGAAAAATTTTTCTCCAGCTAGATATGTATTGATTACAGGAGAGACGCGTTTATCACCAAATAATGATTTTGAAGTTAAGGGTTCAACAGGAGATGATAATAGAAATGGTAAAAAGGTAAAAGTTATATTAATTTCTAAAGCAGGTTCGGAAGGCATTGATTTTAAATTTATTCGTCAAGTGCATATTTTAGAACCATGGTATAACATGAATCGAATTGAACAGATTATTGGACGTGCTGTTCGTAACTTTTCTCATAAAGACTTGCCATTTGAGAAACGCAATGTGGAGATTTTTATGTATGGTACAATATTGGGAGATAATAAAGAAGAAGCGGCGGATTTATATGTTTATCGTGTTGCTGAATATAAAGCCATACAAATTGGCAAAGTTAGTCGCGTACTGAAAGAGACCGCAGTTGATTGTATTATTCATCATGACCAAACAAATTTCACACAAAAAAATATAGAGAGGGCTTTGAAAGAACCTATTACACAAGTTCTCTCTGATGGTAAAGTTTTAGATGATTTTAAAATAGGTGATGCACCATTTTCACCTTCATGTGATTACATGGCAAAATGTGATTATGATTGTCGTCCTAATGTAGAAATAGATGAAACGCAATTAAATGAAGATACATATGATGAGAAATTTATTCTTATGAATACGGATAAAATCTTACAACGAATTCGAATGCTTATGAAAGAGAGTTTTTTCTATAAAAAAGATGTTCTTCTTCGTGAAATAAGAATTCAAAAAGAATATCCATTTGTGCAAATTTTCGCTGCACTTACCAAGCTTATTGAAGATCAAAATGAGTTCATTACAGATAAATATGGGAGAGACGGAAGATTAGTTAATATTGGTGAATATTATTTATTTCAACCAGTTGAATTGCGGGACAAAAATACAACATTATTTGATCGCTCTGTGCCTATTGATTATAAGCATGAGATGATTAAATTTAATATTAAGAAATCCGTAGCAGAAAAAACAAAAGCCGTAACAGAAAAAACAAAAGCCGTAGCAGAAAAATCAGTAGATGTTTCTTATTCCGAAGGAAAACGATTATTAGATGAGATGAAGGTGAACTTTGAAGTTTGTTTAGATTTTACTAAGAAAACAAGTGTTCCAAGAGGAGATGATAATTGGTTTAAACATTGCGGAATTGTTATGAAGAAGATGACAAAGGATTATCCAGATTCAAAAGAATTATTAATACCTTTTTTAATAGCTCATATGTTAGAAACTCATTTATTTGAAGAAAAATTAGAAATTATGAATTACTTATATTCGTTAGATAAATTGACACGACAAAGTATTGAATGGTATGCCAAAGAATACTTTCAAATGAATAGTATTACAACGAAGAGTTTTACTGCATTTATTATGTATAAGTTAGGAAAAAGAATGATTATGATATTAGACGAAAATAATAAATGGACTGAAGCAGAACCAGAAGACCAGAGAGAAATTGCTAGTTCACCTGTTGCAAAAAATATTCTCACATTTACTGCATCAGAATATAATAAAATTATTGGTTTTATTGGTTATGAAAAGAGCAATCGTTATTTAGTATTTAAAACAAAAGATATTACTTCAAAACGTGATACAGGTGCTAGATGCGATGAATCAGGTAAAATCAAGACTATGCAAAAACTAAATGAAATATTAGGCGAAGAAATATATACAAAAGAAAGCACAAAAGTACAGAAAGACGGCAAGGAAATAATTAGTGAAGCAGTTGGTCAAGTAGAGTTATGTATAACACAAGAGTTCATATTAAGATATTTTAATGATATAAAGAGAGAAAGTAAGAAATGGTTTTTATCGCCAGAACTTGCCATATGGCATAAGATGTATACAATTTGAATAAATTTTTATTATTTGTATAATATTTTATATATTTTATATATTTTATATATATTTTTAAAATTTTATATTTAAAAAAATATAAAATTGAATAAAAATAAAATAAAAAGATAATATGTATAATATATAATGGAACCAGTAGCTAAATTACCAAAACAAAGAAGAAGAAGAGACAAGTTACAGACTATTTATTCACGATGTTTACTCACTAGAAAAATAGCTTTGCCTCTTGTAACAATTGGTAAAAATTTACTTGAAAACATTGAAGAAAATATAAAAATAAATTTTGAAGGTAAATGTGTTGTAGAAGGGTTTATTAAGCCAGGTTCTGTTAAAATCATTACATACTCAAGTGGAATAATTCAACGAGGAAATCAAGTATTATTTGAAATCGTATTTGAATGTGATATTTGTTTTCCGGTAGAAGGTATGATTATTTCATGCGTTGCCAAAAATATTACAAAAGCTGGTATCCGTGCTGAAAGTGAAGGAGAAGTTCCGTCACCAGTCGTGGTATTTGTAGCAAAAGACCATCATTATAGTGTTCCTCACTTTGCCGAAATTAAAGAAGGTGACAAAATAAATGTTAGAGTCGTTGGTCAGAGGTTTGAATTAAATGATAAATATGTTTCCATTATTGGAGAGCTAATTAAAGAAAAAGAATTTGTAGCAAATCCTAAAGGTAAATCAGGGAATTTTAAACCTAGACTTGTCATTGAAGAATGAGTAAAATAGACACTAATCTATTGAATTAATTATAAATAAATTTCTTTATTTTTTATATTTATCTATTTACTTATATTTCTTTTTTATTTCTCTCTTTACTTATAGTTATATATTTTATAAATCAATATTTAAAAACAACATAACATAATAATTATATTATGGAAACATTTATGAACACTAATGATATTAATGATATAAATAATTATTCAGTAAGTGAATTAAATTATATTAGAGAAACCATTGAGAAAATGAATAAATTTAATCAAATTGAAATATTGCGTATCATGAATAAGCATGAAAATGTCACTTTAAATGAAAATAAATATGGTATTCACATTAATCTCTCTGAATTGAATAAGGATATTATTCAAGAGCTCACAATATTTATTCAATATGTTACTACACAAGAGCAAAATTTAACTACAATTGAGAGACAAAAAGAAGATTATCGTAATACATATTTTTCAAAAGATATTAAAGATAAAATATAATAAAATATAAGTATGACTACTTTAATTCGGAGTGAATTTACAGATTCTTTGGAATATAATGATGTAATAAATCAATTACAAGATTATATGCTTGATGATATTCGTATACAAAAAGCATTAAGACAAAAAATTGGACATAGTAAAGTGTATGAAAATAAACAAGAGAAACAAGAGAAACAAGATAGTGAAAAAATATTTATTCCTTTTGAAAAAGACACACTTTTTTGGTGTTATTATATTTTAGCTAATGGAGAAGTTGCATACGAAACATTAAATAATAAAAATTCATTGGTAGAAAAACAATTGAAAATTGATTTGGTTTCCCTTATTCGTAATAATAAAAATATTGTTAAGTTATATAAATTTGATACTATTATCAATATTGAAAGTAATCTTGCAAATGATGCAGTTTTAAATGCAAAAACATTTCTAACATTGTGTGCAATTGCAAATTTAAATGTGATATATATTAGTAAAAAGACATATTTTGAGTCGTTAATGAATGATACAAATGTCACCTACATTGTTAAAGAGCAAAACCAAGTATCTAAATATGTAAAAAAATATGGTTATCAAACAGGTACTAAAGAAAATATTGATAATATTAGAGAGACTCTTTATAAGCTTGATAAGATTGATAAACCTATAAAAGCAATGTCTGCATATAAAGTAGAAGAACTAGTCATTATATGTGAAAGATTAGCAATCGCAATAATCAATACAGAAACTGGCAAGAATAAGACAAAAAAAGACTTATATGAGTCAATTGTTCAGTATTTTTAGATATTAAAAAAATTGAACAACAATTTAAAAATATGTCCTTATTATATATTATAACAATGAGTTCTATAAGTTTAAAGAAAGAAACAAAATATGATTTAGACGGAGGCAATGATTTTGGTTCTGATAAATTAAATAACTTTTATAAAAAACTTGATAGAAGTGTTCAAACAAAAATAAAAACTATTAATCGAGAATCTGCCATCCAATTATTAGAAATTATGTCAAATCCAAATATACAGCAAGTATATGATGGTTTAACTGACACTGAGAAAGCTAATTTGAAGAAAATGGGTATAGTCAACAAATATACTACTTTAAAGAAGATGTTGGACAAAAAAGTGAAAGAAACCAAATTTGTTTTATCTGTAAATGGTCCAAGAACACCTTCTGGAACACCACCCATACATGATGACCCTAAAGATGTTATTTCTAGGTTTTCACCAGAAGATACGCCTCCAAAAAAAAAGACATTTTTACCAGAAACACCAGAACAAGTAATAGAAGAACAAGTAATAGAAGAACAAGTAATAGAAGAACCAGTTATAGAAGAAGAAGTTATTGAAGAACCAGTAAACAAAAAAGGGCGCCCTCCTCCACAAATCTTGTTTGATAATTTAGTAAAAACATATTTTGACAACAATAGAAATGGTGAACTAGAAGTTAAATTTGGAACAAAGGGTATTAAAAGCATTACAAAAAATAATTACGATAATGTAGTTAAAAAAATGAAATCGTCTGGTTTTACTGCACTAGGTGAAGAAAATGGCAACTATTATTTGCGAGTAAATTGTGAATTTCTTGATAGCACTACAGGACGATTTAAAATGTCAAATATTAGAACAGATATTAAAAGTTTGTCAAATATTCAAGAATATTGTAAAACAAACGATATTAAAAATTTACCAAATAAATTGTTTGTCGACCACATGACAAAAGGTCCTATGTTTATTAATAGGGAAAAAGTGTTTCCAGTTGATTTTGACGATTATAATTTCAGAGTTACATATAGTGCTGAGAATTCTGTGAAAACTGGAATTGTTCAAAACTTACTTGATAATTGGCGCAAATCTAAAAAAGAGTTTCGTCTTATTAATCGTGTGACATTTGAACACAAAGATTTTCCGTTCAATGTAGATTTAAGTATTGTTAAATATGGTAACAAAATGAAAGACAAATTTGGTCGCGAAAATCGTGGCCCTATTATTTCCGTATACACTCTCGATGAGTCGAATGTATTAAATAACGAGGAAATTTATGAGATTGAATTAGAAATAGACAACAGAAAGGTTGGTCCAGGAACAAAGTTTAATACACCTAAATTAATTTTAGATGGATTAAGAAAGGGTATTAAATATGTGTTGTCTGGTCTACAAGGCACAAATTATCCTGTATCATATCCTGAACAGAAATCAGTAATTGAATCATATATGAAGCTTATTTTGACTGACGCGTATGATCCGAAGAAATATGTTTCAAGTAGAAATTTTATAGGACCAAATTCTTATACATTACAAATGGAAAACATTTCAGCAATAAATGAAAATTCAAATCAGCCAAATATTCGCAAAGATTTTGTAGTTACTGATAAAGCAGACGGAGAACGTAATTTATTATATATTTCACAAGATGGTAAAATGTATTTAATTAATACAAATATGGATGTTATCTTTACAGGAGCCAGAACAGATAATGAAGAATGTTTTAATGCATTGTTAGATGGTGAGCTAATTGCACACGATAAATATGGCAAATTCATTAATTTGTATGCAGCCTTTGATATTTATTATATTAAACGCGAAGATGTTCGTTCATATACTTTTATGATGAAAGAGGGAGAAAAAGATTTGTATAAATCCAGATATAATCTCTTACATTTTGTCAGGCAAAATTTAAATGCTGTTGCAATTACCAATATCAATAAAGGTACAAAGGTAACTGAGTTTAAGGTTGCAGATGGTTTAATATGTCCATTAAGATTTTGTGTTAAGGAATTCTTCCCGAATAACCCAAAACAGACAATATTTGAAGGATGTAATCAAATTTTGAAAAAAGAAAAAGAAGGACGTTTTGAATACAACACAGATGGTCTGATTTTCAGCCACGCATTTTATGGAGTGGGTTCTTCAGAAGTAGGACGCGCCGGTCCTGTTGGAAAAATCACATGGGAATATTCATTTAAGTGGAAACCACCTCAATACAATACAATTGATTTCTTGGTTACTACTGAGAAAGGTGTTAATGGTGATGATATAGTGAAAACCATATTTGAAGATGGTCAGAACAATAGTGAAGTCGTTCAGCTAAATGAATATAAACAAATTGTATTAAGGTGTGGTTTTAATGAAAAACGTGATGGTTATATAAATCCATGTCAAGATATTATTGATGACAAATTACCGCAATATAAAGTGCGTTATGAAGACAAAGAAGAGAATGAATATGTTCCAAAACGTTTTTATCCTATTGAGCCGTATGATGTGAATGCTGGTTTATGTAATATTATGTTGCATATGGACAGCTCAGGAGGTAAAAAAATGTTTTCAGAAGAAAACCAAGTTTTTGAAGACAACACTATTGTAGAGTTTAGATATGATTTGACAAAAGAAGATGGATGGAAATGGGTACCATTGCGTGTTCGTTATGATAAAACAGCACGACTAAGAAAAGGTGAAAAAGAATACGGAAATGCATATCATGTTTGTAATAGTAATTGGAAATCAATCCATCCTACAGGCAGAATTACTGAAGATATGTTAGCAACTGGTCAAAATATTCCAGATATCAGTATAAGCGAAGACAAGTATTATAATACACCTGTAGGCAAATTCAAAACAGATGCTATGAAACAATTTCATAACTTGTATGTTAAAAAACACTTGATTTATGGTGTATCAAAACAAGGTGATACATTGATTGATATGGCTTGTGGAAAAGCCGGAGACCTTCCTAAGTGGATTGCATCAAGGTTATCCTTTGTATTTGGTGTGGATATATCGAAAGACAATTTGGAGAATCGTCTTGATGGTGCATGTGCCAGATTCTTAAATGCGCGCAAAACAAATAAACAAGTCCCTTATGCTTTATTTGTTAATGGTAATAGTGCATATAATATAAAAGATGGAAGTGCAATGTTAAGTGAAAAGGCTAAACAAATTACTAATGCGGTCTTTGGAAACGGACCTAAAAATCTTGGTCCCGGAGTTGCTAGACAATATGGAAAGGGTGCAGATGGATTTAATGTTACTTCTTGTCAATTTGCAATTCACTATTTCTTTGAAAACCCTGATACATTAAAAGGATTTATGAAAAATATATCTGAATGCACTAAACATAATGGATATTTTATTGGTACTGCATATGATGGCAAATTGGTTTTTAATGAACTTAAGAAAACAAAAACAGGTGATTCTGTTAAAATAGTTGAAAATGAAAAGAAAATTTGGGAAATTATAAAAGGTTATAGTTCGGATACATTTGAGGATGATTCAAGCTCAATTGGTTACAGAATTGACGTATTCCAAGAGTCGATAAATCAAGTTATACCTGAGTATTTAGTTAATTTTGATTATTTAAATCGTGTTATGTCAGCATATGGTTTTGAAATTATTACACGTGAAGAGGCAATAGAATTTGGTTTACCAGAAGGAAGTGGATATTTTAGTGAATTGTTTTTGAATATGTTGGATGAAATTACTCGTAATAAATTCAAAGCAAAAGATTATGGAGATGCACCGATGATGTCTTCTATTGAAAAAAAAATTTCATTCTTGAATCGTTATTTTGTATATAAAAAAGTCAGAGTAGTGAATACAGAAGCAATTGAATTAGAATTAGGTGAGTATAATGAAAGTGCAATAATAAACAAGAAAGAAACAAAACATGCAGTGGAAGTTGCAGTAAAAGAAATTTCTTCAGAAAAAGTTAAGGTTCGTAAATTGAGTAAAAAATTATTACTAGTTGCAGCAACTGAAGCATTAAATGAACCTGAAATTAACGAAGTTATCCAAATTACTCCAGCAATGAAAGAGAAAAAAGAAGTGAAAAAGAAAAAAGAAGTGAAAGAGAAAGAGAAAAAAGATAAACCTATCAAAAAAAAAATAATTATTGAATCAGACGAAGAGGATAATTAACTATAAAGAAAATAACAAACTTAAATATATTATATAATATACATATAACATAACCTATGAGTTATTATATAATACCAAAAATAAATAATTGGGTTAATATTAACCCTACAAATGATAAAGAAAAATTACAGACACCATATATTTCTACACCATATATTTCTACACCATATATTTCTAGTAGTTTGTTTAAATATTATAACGAACTTAATGAACAAATTAAATATAATTTAAAAAATAGTAATGAAACATATATTTCTTATGATGAAGTTATAAAAATAGTTAATCCATACGAATACATTTTTTCAAAAGTTCCAGGTTCTAAATATTCCGTTAGTAAGTTGAAACCAAAAACTAATATATTTTACGATTTCTTAGAAGTTTGTACTATATTAAATGTTTTTGAACCATATAAAAATAATCCTATAAAAACTCTGCATTTAACACGTAATAATCACGATTCAATTGAATGTTTTGAAATGTTGCGTGAGAATTATAGTGATGAAGTCGTTTGTCATGATGAAATAACTGAAGATGTAATTTTTTCTATTGAAGAAACAAAATTTGATTTTTTATTTTTTGAAGCAAATAATACAAATTATGATAGTTATATTATTTCATTGATACATTTTATAATGATTATTTTAAAAAATCAAGCATTAAATGGTAGTTGTATTATTAAAATGGATAATCTTTTTCATAAACCCGTGGTAGATATATTGTATATATTATCTTCTTTGTATGATAAAGTATATGTTTTGAAACCAAATACTAGTAATATAACTACTTTTGATAAATATATTATTTGTAAAAAATTTAAATATTGTAAAAATAGTGGAAAACTTTTAAAACTAAATTATTATAGACTACTAGTATTTCTTAAGAAGCTAGAAAATAAACAAATAGTTTCTATTTTAGATTTTGATATACCTTATTATTTTACTACAAAATTAGAAGATATAAATATAATTATTGGACAGCAACAAATAGATTCACTAGATACAATTATTAACATATTAAAAAATAAAAATCGGGAAGATA
>Ga0114959_10001950_pt1 | contig 17536 bp, 16 predicted proteins | sample C_130625_EF_Meta_FD_87317 | JGI IMG/M metagenome (GOLD analysis project Ga0114959, IMG submission 87317) | Freshwater microbial communities from Lake Croche, Canada to study carbon cycling - C_130625_EF_MetaG | ecosystem: Environmental > Aquatic > Freshwater > Lake | place: Lake Croche, Canada...
AATTAATTTTTTAGAAATTGGTTTTGATCTAAATAAATCAACCACAAAACATTTATTATTATTATTTTTTAAAACTTCTAGACATTGATTTAATATTCTTCCATGACTTATAATAACAACTTTGTTTTCATCAAAATTACCTATTATTCTAAAACCTTCCTGAAAACCTCCATTAGATAAATTAGAAATATTATCCTGAACAGGATGTCTATCTAATCTTATATAATTTAGATCTTTATTATTTTTAATAATATCTTTTGCCAAAAATTTTACAGTTAAATTATCACTAGGTGTAAATATTTTGGTGCCAATTATTGATCTTAAACATGCAAAATCTTCTGTCGCATAATGTGTTGGTCCTGCATCAGCATAACCGAGTCCTATACCTACTGAAAGAATAGTCATGGGTAAATCCATCATGGAAGGACCACATTTTATTTGCTCAATAGCTCTTAAAGAAATAAATGGAGCCATTGCATAAACAAAAACTTTTTTTTTTTCCAAAGCAAGGCCTGTTGCTACATCAAACATGGCTTGTTCTGATATACCGCAATGAATAAAATTTTTAGGAAAATTTTTTCTTAAGCGATCAAGAGCTTCAGCCCCAAAATCAGCGCTTAAAAAGTAAATTTTTTTATTAACTTTTAAAGCTTCATAAACTTCATTTATAAATATATCTCTTTGTAATGTCATTTAATCTCCGCTCGACATTTTTCTATTTCTTGATTATTTAGCGGATTCCAATAATGCCACTTAGGTATATTTTCCATAATTGAAAACCCTTTGCCTTTAATGGTGTTAGCTAAAATTATTTTTAAATTCTTAGTTTTTTTACTAAACGCTTTCTTTAGATGCTGAATATTATGGCCGTCACACTCTATTACATCGAACCCAAAACCTTTAAATTTATTCTTGATGGGGCTTAATTTAAGACATTCATCAGTCTTACCCAAAATAATCAATAAATTTTGATCAACGATAATTTTTAAATTATCTAAATTATAATGTTTTGCAAATAACAGCGCTTCCCAAGTAGATCCTTCGTAAAGTTCGCCTTCACTTATAATAACATAGACATTCTTATCAATTTTATCTTTTTTATAAGACAAGGCCAATCCACATCCAACTCCTAAACCATGTCCCAATGAGCCAGTTGTGGCATCAATTCCTGGTATTGAAGTATTTCCAAAAACACGGAGTTGACTTTTTAATCCTTTTTTACCCCAATTATCCCACTCTTTAATTGAAAGAACTCCAAAGTTTTTTAAAATTGGGTAAAGAGCTACAGTGGCATGACCTTTACTAATTATAATTTTATCATGAAATTTTAATTTTTTTTTGTCAAATCTAATAAATTTTTCATAAAACAGGCATACCAAAATCTCAGTAATTGAAAAAACTGAACCAGGATGACCTTGCCCTACTTGTAAAAATTTCTCAAACAATTCTTGTCTGTATTGTTTTGAAATTTCTACTAATTTTTTTATTGTAGGCATATTTTTTTTAATTATATAATTTTCTCTTAATTTTAACGCTAGTCATATCTACTATATTTTTAACAGCATTATCACCAAATTTTTCTTTTATTTTTATTAGAAAATTTTTGTCAGTATGATATTCAGTGAATTTTTGATCTCTAATTTTTAGTATTTCTCCAGCTGAAAGTGTATCAGTAGGTAAAGGCTGTGAATTATAGGAATGAAAAGAATATCCTTCGTAATTTTCTGGAAGTTTAATTTTTTGATCAACTGCATTTTTATATAATTGACTTCCCGGCAAAGCCATTGCCGCGTAGGTATTCCATGCTCGAGTACATAATTCTTTGCTCAATTCAAAAGTTTTTTCTATTGTCTCTTTTGTATCACCTGGTAATCCATAAATGTAATTTGCCATAATATCAATGTCGGCATCATGTACAGCTTTTACTATTTTTTTTACATCGACATCTTCAAATTTTCCTTTAGCTACTTCAAGCCTTACTTTTTTATCTCCGCTTTCAATTCCAAGACAAAGCCATTTTATCCCGGCTTTTCGAACTAACTTTAAAATTTCATGATTTTTAATTGTATCAATTCTTGAATAAGCCCAAAGTCTTAGACTGTCCTCGTTATTCCTTTCTTTAAGTAAATTGCAAATCGGCACATAATACTTGGGATTTAGCAAAAACATTTCATCCACAACTCTAATAGTTTTTACTCCATAACTAATTAACTTATCAAATTCTTTGATAATAAATTCTGGAGACCAAAATCTCATACTGCTATAATTTCCTGCGACGCCAATCTCCTGCTCATCGTCTCTATTAAGAATATTAATCATGCAAAATTCACATTTAAATTGACAACCGAGTGAGGTTTGGATCGCGGCATAAGGTGTTCTCTGCTCTTCAATATATTCAGCGTGCCACATTGGTGATCTATATAAATCAAAATGTTTTTTTTTATAAGGCAAAAGATCCCAAGCGTATCCTGGCATATCAATATCCATTCTTGATTGCGGCACAAGCTTCTCTGCTGGATTAAAAATAATACTATTGCTTAAATCTCTAAATACAATTCCATTTATCTTTTTTAGATTCTCGTTATCAAAATTATTTAGTTTCAAAACATTCCATAAAGCATAAACGCCTTCATTTGAAAAAACAAAATCGATCTCTTTTTCATTCTTTAAAGTTTCGACTGGCAATGCCTGCACATGTGAACCAATGAATGAAATTTTATAAGATTTATCTTTATTTTTTAGAAATTTAGTTAAACGAGTTGCTCCACTCATATTGGTAGTGCCCGCATTAACATTCTGTCCATAAACAATAAAACATAGTAATCTTGGATTTAATTTCTTTATTCTTAGATAAACATCTTCATCGCTTAAATTCTCTGCAAGACAATCTAAAATCGCGACTTTGTAATTCTGAGAACGGCAACTTTGAGCTAAAAGCAGTGACCAAGTTGGAGTTTCAATAGCAGAATATTTATTTGATAAATCTTGATATATTCCATTAGAATTATTTGGAGTTATAAATAGTACATCAAGCATAATTTGATTTTAATTTTTAATATAAAAACCTATAATAGAAATTTTCTATTTAACAAAGAAAAATTTCTGTGTTTCTTTTTTAATTTCGATAAAACTTGATTCTTTGATTCTAAAGATAGACTGATCCTTTAAACACTGATCCTTTGTTCTCAAAATTCTCTCTTTTTTATTATTAAAAATTATTTTTTTATAAATAAATCTCAAGTTATTATACTTTGTAAAGCTTATGTAAGTAGTGCTAGCGTCTATGCAGAGCAATTTTTTATTTAGATAGAAAAAGGGAATAACCAGACCCCCAACGCTACCTATGTATCCAAGCGAATGTTTAGCAATATATAAGAGGTCACTTAATTTATTTGAAAAATCAAGCATATAATAAACTCCTTTTAAATTTAGATTTCTAAAATAAACTGTTCCCTGGTCTTGTTTTGTCCCTAAAATCACAGTCTTAATATCGTGTAATCTTAGAAAATTAATTAAATCAATAATTTTTTTTAATTCTGTAGTCTGGCGCAAATTTGATCCAGAAATATCAGAAATATTTAAATTGTAATGTTTGATAAAAATACAAATATATCTTTTTTTACAAAAATTTATTAAATTATTATTAAAAATATGCTCACTTAATATATTATTAATAATTTTCTCCGTATAATTTGTATCTTTAATCTTAAACTTGCCTGCATAAGAAATCATATTAGGTTTATAATATTTCGATTTATGGACGTATTGAACTATACGATAATAAGGTAAAAAAAAAAAAATTTTGAAAAATAAATTTTTATATTTTGTAAAAAAAAAACTTACGATTCGTTCATTAAAACCACCAAAACTCAAAGGTAATATATTTTTATTTTTAAGTGTCTGATTATAAAAAAAGAGACAGTGTTCGAAAGTTTCACCAAAGCTTGGATTTGTATATGAATAAAATTTATTTTTATCTAAAGATAAAAAAAAAAGATTAATTTTTATTAAAAAGCTATAAAATTTAGCAATTGGTTCTATAATTAAAAAAATAATAAATGACTTAAACATTTATATTGTATTTTTAATAATTCTAAACATTTGCTTCAGTTTTTCTATATCTATATCATTTTTAATTAAAAATTCTTCTAATTAAAAAATACTGTTTTAATTAAGAATATCTTATATACATATTTTGCTAATGGATTATTTGTTAATTAGAATTATTTAAAAATAGAATTTGTCTACTAGATTATTTTAATAAAATTTAAAAATATTTTAAGAGGCACAAAAAAATTTTTATCACATAAATTAAGAATTAAGCTAATTAGCGCATTAATAACATTTATTTAATGCACTAGCCTTAAATCCATACTACTTTGATAAACCTCTTAGATTTAAACCCCTTGAAAATTTCTAGTTTTCAAGCAATTCTATCTTTTGACCAAATCTAGAGTAAATTTTAAATTAATAAAAAATTGATCGTTATAACTTTAAAAAAGCACACTGAGAATTTATAAAAATTAATTTAAGATTACTAAAATTTGTTTTTTTTAAAAATGTAGCTATGCCATCTATTGGTCCATTATGATCAAATGTTTGTGAACCTAAAAAATCGTCAAAAAATAAAACTCCACCTTTATTTAAGATATTATATGATTCCATAGCATCAAAAAGGACATCTGCGGCTGCATGAGAGCCATCTATATAAATTAAATCAAAATTTTCACTATTATTTTTAAAAAAATTAGAAGAAAACATCTTAAATTTTTTAACATTTAAATTTTTTGTATTTTTGTCGAAATTTTTTTCTATTTTATTAAAATTGAGATTAGGATGCTCAGAATAAGGTATCCAGGGATCTACACAATAAATTTCAGATCGATCAAAAATTTTGCTAAAAATGTTTGCTGAATAACCCTCAAAAGAACCAATTTCCAAAATTTTTAAATTTATTGAACTATTTTTATTGTCTTCTTTCGCAGAAACTAATGTGCCTATGTGTTTATTTTTTAAAACTTTAAATATAGTTAAAAAATTATGACTATTGGCTGTAGACCAATTAAATGAATAAGATCCTTCGGTGTATATTTTTTTAAACTCCTTTATTTGAGAAGTGTTGTTTAGTTGAATAATTTTTTTTTGAAAAATACCTGTAATATATTTTATGATAAAAATTAGTTTAAAATTTAAACTATAAATTTTTTTTATATTTTTAAAATGTTGAAATACATTAAACATATAAAAAAGTTTAATTAAAATATCTTTCATAATATAGATTTTTTTAAATATATCTAATTTCTAGATGAAAATTAACGCCTTAAATCTTATGTTAATTAAGTCTAGGATTTCACTGCTTTAATATTTTATTTTACAACTAATCCCTTCGTAAAGCGCAGTTATTCTTTATTATGTTTGGAATGGCCTTAATCTTCTAGTTTTATTTAATAATCAAAATAATAATAGTATTTTACTCATTTACACTTCAAATGCAATAAAAAAAAATAAAGAGTTCAGAAACTATTTTCGGAAAATTAGATGAATACGCATTCTTAAACCAAAAAATTATTTTTGTAAAAATCTTTATTTAAATAATTACGACTTCTCGGGTCATAACCAAAAACTCATATCTATTTATTATTTCTAAAAATATTATATTATAAATACAAAAATTATTATATTACTAAATTTATTCATCTAAATATTTTCTATGAAAAAAAAAGTTATTGTAACTGGAGGTGCGGGATTTATTGGTAGTCACTTAATAGAGTCCCTAATAAAAGAGGACAATATATCTAAAATTATTATTATTGATAACTTTAAAGATGGTAACTTGAAAAATATCAATTCTTTTAAAAAAAATTATAAAATTAAAATTATCAAAAAAGATATTAATACTATTAAAAATAATGATAAAAATTTTAAAAATATTGATTGTGTTTTTCATCTAGCGGCTATTGCTGACATTGTTCCTTCAATTATTAAACCCCTAGAATATTGTTACACAAATATTATTGGCACTATTAGAATACTTGAGGCAATAAGATATAATAAAATTAATAGAATTATATTTTCAGCCTCATCTTCTTGTTACGGAATTCCAAAAAAATATCCAACAGATGAATTAGCTAAAATTGATCCTCAATATCCATACGCTTTCTCAAAATATTTAGGTGAACAAGCAATTATTCATTGGTCAAAAATATATAAAATAAATTACATTTCTCTTAGACTTTTTAATGTTTATGGGACAAGATCTAGAACTACTGGTGCTTACGGGGCTGTGATGGGAGTATTTCTAAAACAAAAACTTTCTAATAAACCTTTGACAGTTGTTGGATCTGGTTTGCAAAAAAGAGATTTTGTTAATGTAAAAGATGTATGTAGTGCTTTTGTTGAAGCCTTTAAATCAAAAAAAAAAAATAAAATTTACAATATCGGATCGTCAAAACCCAAGAGTATCATGGAACTTGCAAAATTATTAAAATCAAAAATTACCTATATGCCAAAAAGGCCCGGCGAACCATTTAAAACTTTTGCAAATATCATTAAAGTAAAAAAAGAATTAAATTGGAAACCTAGAATTTCATTTGTTGATGGTATTCAAGAATTATTGAAAAATATAAACTATTGGAAAAATGCGCCTTTATGGAATAAATCTAAAATTGTAAATGCAACTAAAGAATGGTTTAAATATCTAAAAAATTAATAATTATTAATTTAATTAAAAAAATTGTAACATTCTGAAATTAAAAACTAAAACATTTAGTATTATTATTCCAACTTATAATTCTAAAAATTATATAAATAATTGCTTAAATAGCATAACAAATAATTGCGACAATGATCTAGAGATAATCATTGTTGATGATGCATCAACAGACAACACAATAATTATTTGCGAGAATTTTAAGAAAATAAATAACAATATTAGAATATTTAAATTAAAAAAAAATCGCGGCCCCGGTTATTGTAGAAACTTAGGAATTAAAAAATCAAAAGGAAAATATATAATATTTTTAGATAGTGATGATACCTTTTATTATAATTCTATAAAAAAAATTAAGACCACGATTAATAAATTTAAACCAGATATAATTTATCATAATTTTTTAAGAAATAAAAAACCACTTAATAACAACCATATTTTATAATACTTTTCTAAAAAAAATTTAGAAAAAAAAAAATTTTTAGATATTTGTGTTAAGCATAAAATATTTTTTAATGAATGCTGGAAATACTCTGTATCAAAAAAATTTCTACTAGATAATGAAATAGAATTTAGAAATATTAGAATAGCTGAAGATCAACTATTTGGTGCCGAATGTTTAAGTAGTGCTAAAAAAATTACTATAAATCACAATCCTATATTACTCCATCAAAGCCACTACTCGGGTTTAAGCAAAATATCTGGACAAATACCCGTGTTGTCATACTTATTTCTAATATTTTCACTTCAAAAAATAATTATAAAAACGCGTTCTAAAAATATAATAAAATACTTAAAATTATTAATTTTGTATTCACGTTGTAGACTGTTCTCTTATCTTTATTTGGTTAAAAAAAATAATTTTAACTTTCAAATAAAAAATTTTAAAAAAATATATGATACAAATGATAATAATATTAACACTAAAATAATCAAAAAATATTTTAAAGAAATAATTGATTATTTTGAAAAAAAATTAAAAAAATTAATTAGAAAAGATACTAATATTCAATACCACATATTTTCTAAGGATATACTTGGTAAAGCGGTACATAAATTTTTTCTTAAAAATAATATTAGAGTTAGAAAGATGTTTGATGATGATCCAAAACTAAAATTAGCTAAATTAGAAAATTATAAATTCAATAAAAAAAAAAAACATTTATTTGTAATATGTATTTTAGATAAAATAATTAGTACCTCTATAAGAAGTAGGATTCAAAAATTAAAAATAAAAGAATTTAATGTAGCAACTATTTAAATTATTAAAACTTTTGATAAACCAAAGGTTCTTTTGTTTGAATAGCCGCCTCAATTGATGCAACATTATGGTCTCTACCATTACAAAAAGTGCAAGCTTGTAAATACTTTTTATCAAAATATAGTTTTCTAATCTCTGATTTTAATTCACTGCTTGAACTAATATTATGCAAATCTATACTCTCTTTTTCTTGTGGATTAAAAACTTTTAAATTTTCTATATGCGCTGAATACGGGCACAAATAAAGCTTACCATGTAGCAGTGTCAAAGTTTCATTAACACAACAATTTCCAAAAATTTCTTTTGTTAGACTTTCTGTTCTATCAAACTTCTTGATAACTGCACAATCCTGCCATGTAGTAACTCTTTCTGTAATATAATGTATAGAATTTTCTTTTAATGCTATTTCTAATTTTGAAACATTTCTTGATGCTGCACCATAATCAGAAATTCTAAAATAAACTTTATCATTTTTAAATACTTTTATTTTATCACCTTTTGGAACAATTGTTCCATTTGTGTAAATAACTATATTGCCAACATTTCTATAACTCAAAACTTTTTCTAAAACTTTATCAATATTTTTATATATTAAAGGCTCACCTCCTATCATTCTAACTTCATAACAATAGTCAACTGACTGAATAAAGTTATCGAAAGATTTTAAAATTACATCAAGATCATTGTCGATTGGTTTTTCATAATACTGCATTAAATTAGAGCAGTCCTTACATTTTAAGGAACATTTTTCAGTTAGAACGAGATCGATGCTATTAATTTTGAGAAAATCTTTATCTCTAAAAGAACTAATAGAATAATTATATAAATCAAGTTGAACTTTGCATCTTTCAATTGACCATTTTGTTTTAGATTTTGACAAGTCAAAATTTTCAAACAAGAAATCTACATCAAAAACATTTTTTATATTTAAGTCTTTTAGCTGTCTTCTAATGTATTTAAAATTTAATGAGGCTATTAATATATGCTCCTTTGCATATTTATCCGCCACTTCTGTTGCTGAAAGAATTTTTATTCCCTCAAAATCTTTTCCCCAGTGATTTAAATTATTATCTATAAAATGATTAATCTTTATTCCGTATGACATTAAAGCCGTGTTCACTAAAGATCCAAAATTTCCAGTACCAAAAACTATGACCCCCTTTGTTTTTAAGGAATTAATTATCTCTTCATTAATCTTGTTTGTGGCAAAAGGTGACTTATAAATCATATTCTATCTTATATACTTTGATTAAATTATTAAACAAATTATATTTAATATCTATCAAAAATAGACATTTATTAGTTAATATTATCATCTAAATAAGTAAGTCTTTTCTTATTGATCTAAATTATATATTTAAAATTGCTTATAAATAAGTCCATGAACATAAATAAAAAAATCATAAATATAAATAATTTAGTAAAAAAAATTAAAAATTTTCACAAAAATACAAAAATAGGATTATGTCACGGAGTTTTTGATTTATTGCATCTTGGTCATATTAAGCATTTTGAAGAAGCTAAAAAAAATTGCGACATATTAATTGTATCGGTAACAGAAGATAAGTTTGTTGCAAAAGGTCCTGGTAGACCTGCCTTTAATGATCAACAACGAATGGAGGCGTTGGCTAGCTTAGAGTACGTAGATTATGTAGTTTTATCAAACCAGCCTTCCTCTGTAGAAGTAATTAATAAAATTAAACCTAATATATACTTTAAAGGTCCTGATTATAAAAATACCCAATTAGATATTACTCAGAAAATATTATTAGAAAATAGAGCTGTTATGAAAAATAAAGGAAAAATTTTTATAACTAAGTCTAAAAAATACAGTTCGAGTTTATTATTAAATTCATTTATGGGGATCTTGACAGAGGAGCAAAAAGATTTAGCAAAAAAAATAAAACAAAAGTTTAACTTTGAGAAAATAAAAAAAATAATCAATGATTTTAAAAACATTACCCCTTTAATTATTGGAGAGACAATAATTGACCAGTATTTTTTTTGTGAAGCTCTTGGTAAGTCTGGCAAAGAACCAATTTTGGTTTTAAGAGACAAATATAACGAATCTTATCTAGGAGGAGCCGGAGCTATATGTAGACATATATCTGAATTCTGTAAAAATATATTTTTTTTAAGTACAATAGGTGAAAAAAAAGAAAGTTTTAATTTCATTAAAAAAAATTTATCTAAAAATATTAAATATTACTTTCTAAGAAAAAAAGACTCACCTACAATAATTAAGAAAAGATTTTTAGATGATGTTACTAAATCAAAATTACTTGGTGTCTATTCTTTGGAAGATAGCTTCGTTAACAAAATAGAAGAAAAGAATTTAATTAATAATTTTAATAAATTTTTAAAAAAAAGTGACCTAACAATCCTATCTGATTATGGCCATGGAATGATTTCTAAAGATTTTTCTAAAATTATTAAAAAAAAATCAAAATTTTTAGCTGTGAATGTTCAAATTAATGCTGCTAACATTGGATATCATTCGTTGCAAAATTATAAATCTGTCGACTTTATGATCATCAATGAAGGAGAGCTTAGACACGAAATGCGTTCAAAAAATGAAGACATATTTAATCTTGCAAAAGAATTAGCAAATAATTTTAAGATTAAATATTTAGTAGTCACACAAGGCTCCTGTGGATCATTTTTATATGAAAAAAATAAAAATACTTTCTACAAGAGTGGCGCTTTTGCAAAAATAGCGTTGGATAAAGTTGGAGCTGGAGACGCCATGTTGTCTATTCTTGCTATTTGTCTATATAAAAAAATAGACATTAATTTAGCATTATTAATCTCATCGTTAGCAGCTGCACAATCAGTAAGAACCATGGGCAATAAATTTTCCATAAGCAAAAACACCCTATTAAAAGAGCTTGAACATTTTTTATCATAAAATGATTAAAAATTTATCTCATGTGTCTTTATTTACAAATTCACTTTCAAAAATAAAAAAATTTTATGTAAAAAAACTTAAATTAAAAATAATTCATGAGTTTAAAAATAGTAAAAGTAAAACTTATGGCTATTTTTTATCTGCTAACAAAAATACATTTGTTGAATTTTTTTTAACAAAAAAAAAAATTAATTCTTTTAATAAAAAAAATCACTTTAGACACATTTGTTTTGAGGTTGATAATATAAAAAAATTTGAAAAAAAATTTATAAATAAAAATCAAACTAATATAACCAGAGGCAAAACCGATGGTATTCTCCAATTTTTTATAAAGGATTTGGAAGGTAACATTATAGAATTTCATCAAAGAGATCGAAAATCTAAATTTTAAAATGGATAACATTCAATCATATAATAAAAATAATTGTCGTCTGTGTCATTCAAGAAATCTAAAAACAGTTTATCGACTTAAAAAAAACCCAGTAGGTGATGATTACACAAAAAAAATAAAAAAAAATAAGTTATTTGATCTTAAGCTTAATATTTGCAAAAGATGTAAATTTGTTCAGTTATCAAATGTCATTAATCCTAATAAAGTTTATGGAGATTATTTATATGTCACTAACACATCTGCGGGCTTATCTGAGCATTTCTACGAACTTGGAAATACTTTAATAAGAAAAAAAATAGTTTCAAAAAAATCTAAAATTTTAGAAATTGGAAGCAATGATGGAACGTTATTAAAATTTTTTAAAAATAAATGTTCCAACTTGCTTGGTGTAGATCCTGCAGTTCATTTATTTAAAGATAATAGCATTAAAATAATTAAAGGACTTTTTAACCATAATTTATCAAATCAAATAAAAAAAAATCACGGAAAGTTTGATGTGATTATAGCAAACAATGTAATAGCAAACATTGATGATCTTGAAGATGTATTTCGTGGAATTGAAAATATAATTTCTGAAAAAGGTTTCTTTATAATAGAAACTTTTGCTTTGTACGGAATCGTTAAAAATAATCTAATAGATAATATTTATCATGAACATCTTTCTTATTTCTCAATAGAAACTTTTAAAAAATTCTCTGAAAAATTCAATTTAAATCTAATAGAAGCAAAATTCTTATCTGTAAAAGGAGGATCATTAAGATTTATTTTTAAAAAAGAAAAAATATCTACATCAAAAAAAATTATTAATTTAATTAAGAAAGAAAAAAGTATTTTAACTAACGTTGAAAAAAAATTTCAAATAATTCAAAAAACTAATAAAAATAACAGCATTAAAATCAATCAATTGATTGATAAGATTAAGCGTAGTGGAAAAACAATTGCCGGCTTTGGAGCTTCAGTTGGAACAACTACATTAGTATATGATTTTATGCTAACTAAGAAAATTAAATATATTTTTGATAATGAAAAAAGAAGATTTGGCCGTTATTTGCCTGGAACATCAATTAAAGTTTTAGACCCAAAACATATAAAAAAATTAAATTTGGATTATATTATAATATTCGCATGGAGATATGCTAAATTGATCATAAAAAGAAATAAAAAAATGTTTAACAATAAAATTAAGTTTGTAATACCTTTGCCAAAATTTAAAATTATATAATGAAAAAAACCTCTTTAATTATTGGTGGCCATAAAGGTATTGGTCTTGTGATATCTAACACTCTTAAAAAAAGAGGAGATAATATTTTTAGTATTTCAAGATCAAAAATTAATAATAAAAATTCTATCTCTGCTGACATAAGCACTCCTGAAGGACTAGAGAAAATAAAGAGGACATTTAAAAATAAAAAAATTAATAATTTAATTTTTTCACATAGATACCGAGGTCTAAATTCTCATGAAGAATTTCAGGTTATGGTTGAAGCTACGAATAACATAATAAAAATTTTCGATAATAATTTTTTTAAAAATTCTTCTATCGTAGTACTTAGTTCAATAGCAAGTTCAACAATAGTGCATGATCAAAACGCAACTTATCACTACACAAGAGGCGCTCTTGATACCTTGGTTAAATATTATGCATGTACTTTAGGTAAAAAAAAAATAAGAATTAATTGCATTCAACCTACAAAAATATTCAAACCAGAAAATAAAAGTTATTTCTTAAAAAAAAATAATGTTGATCGAAAACTCATAGAAAAAATTACTCCACTAGGAAGAATGGGTGATGCGCAAGATATTGCGGATCTTGTTGATTTTCTTACATCTGATAAATCAACCTTTATAACTGGAACAATTATACCTGTGGATGGAGGACTGAGACTAGTAAGCCAAGAACAGATAGCAAAAATATTTATTAAATGAAAAAAATTTTTATCACTGGCGGAGCTGGATACGTGGGCTCTGTTTTAACTCCATATCTAATAAACAAAGGTCATGCAATAACTGTTTTTGATTTAATGCTTTATGGCGATACTCTTAAAAAAGACAAAAATCTTAACATCATAAAGGGGGATATTCGTAATACCGAATTACTTAAGGAGGCAATTAAAGGAAATGAAATCGTTATACACTTAGCTTGTATTTCGAATGACCCAAGTTTTGAATTAAATCCAACTCTAGGAAAAGAAATTAATCTAGATGCTTTTACACCGTTAGTGGAGATATCAAAAAATTTAGGTGTAAAAAAATTTATCTACGCTTCATCCTCCTCTGTTTATGGAGTTAAAATAGAAGAAGATGTTAATGAGAATATGTCTTTAGAACCATTAACTGATTATTCTAAATTTAAAGCCGATTGTGAAAAAATTCTATTTAAATACAAATCTAAAGACTTTGTAACAGTGACGCTTAGACCCGCAACTGTGTGCGGTTATTCACCAAGACAGAGGCTTGATTTGGTGGTTAATATATTAACAAATCTTGCTTACCATAATAGAGAAATTACTATATTTGGCGGCGATCAATTAAGGCCCAATATTCATATTCAGGATATGGTTCGAGCGTATGAATTATTTATTAATATGGAAAATGAAAAAATTAATGGCAAAATCTTTAATATTGGCTTTGAAAATCTTACCGTAAATCAACTAGCTTCTGAAGTTCAAAAAGTTATCGGCTCAGATGTTAAAATAAAAAAACTACCCACAAATGATAATAGATCCTATCATATTTCTTCAAAAAAGATCCAAGATGAATTAGGCTTTGTCACAAATTTTAGTATTTTAAATGCAATAGAAGATCTCAAGCATGCATTCGAAAAAAAATTGTTATCAGATTGTTTGATAAATGAAAATTATTTCAATATTAAAAAAATGCAATCTATCAATCTGAAATAAAAAAATTAATTAAATTAATAATATGAATTATAAGAAACTTGAAAAAAAAGCGAAAAAACTTAGGCAGGATACTTTTTTAGCTTTCATAGAAAAGGGAGAAGCTCATTTGGGTGGTAGTTTTTCGATGATAGAAACTCTTATCTCGCTATACGAAATTATTTTAAAAAAAAATGATAAATTTATATTAAGCAAATCACATTCATCATTTCCATTATGTTTGCTACTAAAAGAAAAAGGATTAAACCCCGAACTTACAACTCATCTAGAGATTGATCCAAAAAATGGAATATATTGCACAACAGGAAGTCTTGGCCATGGACTACCTATTGCCACCGGCATGGCTTTTGCAAGAAAAATAAAAAATATAAAAGGTAAAATTTACGTAATGTTAAGTGATGGTGAATGTCAGGAAGGTACAACTTGGGAATCTTTGCTTATTGCATCAAAACACGAACTGGACAATCTTATACTTCTTATAGATTATAATAAAATACAAGCTCTATCCAGATTAAAAGATGCCCTACCCCTTCATGACTTAGCTAAAAAATTTAAATCGTTTAATTGGAATTGTATTAATATAAAAAATGGCCATTCATTTAAATCAATAATTTCTTCCTTGAAGAAAAAAAATATTAAAAACAAACCAACTGCAATCATCATTAATACCGTCAAGGGCAAGGGTATAAAAGAATTTGAAAACGACCCTGTTTGGCACGCAAGAAAATTAGCTGGGAATGAAATAGAGATAGGAAAAAAAAGATTAGGTTTATGAGAAGACGATTTGGGAAAGTTCTAAACGAACTTGCTAGAAAAGATAAAAATATTATCCTATTAGTAGGAGATATCGGATATAGTATCTTTGATGATTTTAGAAAAGAACATCCAAAAAGATTTTTTAACTTAGGAATTTGCGAACAAAGTTTAATTGGGGTTGCTTCTGGACTTGCTCTAGAAGGTTTAAAACCTTGGGTTTACACTATCACACCATTTCTTATTGAAAGACCATTTGAGCAAATAAAATTAGATATTGATCAACAAAATGTTAATGTAAAACTTATTGGATTTGCCGACTATCCGCACTTAGGACCTACTCATAGCGAAATTAATGATAAAAAATTAATGAGTTTGTTCAAAAACATAGACTCCTTTTTTCCAAAGAACGGCGATGAAACTGAACGGTTTATTTATCAAAGTTATAAAAAGAATGGACCTAATTTCATAAGTCTTAAAAACGACTTAACAATCCAAAAAAAATTTTAGTAAGATATTATAAATTAATATTTTTGGCTTATATTTATTATGGACAGACTGTTTATATGAAATAATACTATCAACATAAATAATTAAAAAATGAATTTCTTAAATAAAGAAGAACAAAAAAAAACAAAAACTTTTTTAGAAACAGGTTACATTATTTCTAAAGTTGAGAATATATCTTCATTAAAATATATATCATCGCTAATATCTAAGGCTATAAATCAACAATTAAAAAAAAAAAAATCGTTAAATTTAAATAAAATACATGAAAAAATTTTCATAGAAGAATTAAATAATTTTAGACTCGGTATCATAAATAAAATAAACAAGGATAAATTTCTAAGATATCATTACTTTAATATTGCTAGAGAAGCACTCTATGTTCTTGCTGGAAATGAATTAATGATGCAAAAAAATATCAATTTAAGCATTCAATTTCCAAATGATAATAGTTCTTTGTTACCCATACATTCGGATGTTTGGTCTGGGGACTCTCCTTATGAGATCAATTTATGGGTTCCACTAGTTAACTGCTATAAAACAAAATCTATGTATATTCTAGAACAAAAAGATTACGGGGATTTTAAAAAAAAAATGAAAAAGAACCAATACTCAAGCAGTGAAGACATATTTAAATTAGTAAAAAAAAAAGTTCGATGGTTAAATGTTGATTACGGACAATTCTTAATTTTTAATCAAGCATTGCCCCATGGTAACGTAGTAAATATTGAAAAAGAAACTCGATGGTCGATGAACTGTAGATTTAAAAGTTTTTTCTCTCCTTATGGAGATAAAAAAGTTGGTGAATTTTTCTTACCCATAACTACAAGAGCAATAAGTGAAATTGGAATGAACTTTGAATACCCCTTCAATAAATAATGAGACTTAAAGGTTATATCTTTAGCAGACCTTTTTTAGGAGAAAGAGTTCCTCAGCATATACAAAATATAGTTATTAGAGATTATTGTGTAAAAAATAATTTTACTTTTTTAATGAGCGCTACTGAATATGCTGTTAAAGATAGTTTATATATACTTTCTGAATTAATAGATAATTTAAACAATTATGATGGAATAGTTTTTTATAGTCTATTTCAGCTTCCAATTAAAAAAAAGGATCGACATCAAGTCTACAATTATATTATTAAAAATAAAAAACAACTTCACTTTGTCGTTGAAAATATATCTGTTAAAAATAAAGATGAATTTATAAAAATTGAGAAAATATTTTTATTAAAAATTCAAACTTTAGAAATACAAAATTCTCTTGTTAGACTAGGAGACTTAAAAAATTATGTAACTTTCAATCATAAGAAAACTTCAAGAAATTATTTAGAAAGAATTAATAATGACAAGATTAAATGCATGATTATTTCAAAAAAATATGGTTTTGATTACTGGGATGGAGATAGAAAATTTGGTTACGGTGGATACAAATATATAAAAGGATACCATTCGGATCTCGCAAGAAGATTAGTAAAAGACTATTCTCTTAATGATCGATCTAAGATCTTGGATGTTGGTTGTGGAAAGGGTTTTCTTTTATATGAGATTAGAAAAATAATCAAAAATATAGAAATTTATGGGTTGGATATCTCTAAATATGCAAAAGATAATGCTAAAATTGAAATTAAAAAAAAAATACGAATTTGGGATATAAATAAAAAATTAAACTTTGCTAGTAAATCTTTCGATTTAGTAATTTCAATTAACACTCTTCATAATTTAAAATTAAAAAACTTAAATCAATGTCTTCAAGAAATTGAAAGAGTAGGTAAATCTAAATTTATATGTATTGAATCTTATAGAAATGAAAAAGAACAATTTAATCTTCAATGTTGGGCATTAACAGCTGAGACCTTAATAGATAAAGATTCGTGGAAATGGTTGTTTAAAAATTCCGGATACTCTGGTGATTATGAGTTTATCTATTTCGAATAAAAAAATTTAATTTTCTATAACCAAGATTAAAATATCTATAAATAACTTAACATTGTAATTTGTATCAAAAAATTTTTTCAGTGCATAAATCAAGCCAATTGAGCTATTAGTAACGGTAAGCTTAACGTGTTACCACGCTTCCACACCCGTCCTATCAACGTCGTAGTCTA
>Ga0114959_10001951_pt1 | contig 17533 bp, 9 predicted proteins | sample C_130625_EF_Meta_FD_87317 | JGI IMG/M metagenome (GOLD analysis project Ga0114959, IMG submission 87317) | Freshwater microbial communities from Lake Croche, Canada to study carbon cycling - C_130625_EF_MetaG | ecosystem: Environmental > Aquatic > Freshwater > Lake | place: Lake Croche, Canada...
CATCCATCCCGGCGCAGACCAGCTTCGGTACCGTCGGGACTCGTGGATCGCCCAGATTTTCGACGTGTCATTGGTGGCCTGAGTGCTGCCCTGCTTCTCGGGGCTTGTGGCTCCTCGGGGGGCAACAGCGCCGCTTCAACCACCTCAACCACAGAAAAGCTGAGCGGTGTTGCTGCCCAAAGCCCTGAAGCCCTCCTTGCTGCCACCTGCGGGGCCACCCTTGCGGTGCGAACGGTCACGGTAGATTCGACGTTTTCGGCCCCCCACATGATGGGTGGGATTCAAATGACGCACTGGGTCATGTCAACGGGAGCCGATGTCGGCACGGTGACCTTTCTGATCGCCAAAAAGACGGTCCAGGTCCAGTTATATGTCGAGCCCTATCTCACGTACCTCAATGCCCCGGCGGCGTGGTGGGCCACGACCACCATGGCGAGCCAGTCCACTGTGCTCGCCAATAAATGGTTCTCAATTCCGAGCGCCTCTTCGAGCAATGACCTCGTGGCCGCATTGCTCCCCGCCTCAAATCTCCAAGGCCTCCTCGAGAACTGCCTCCGACCCGAGCGCACGCCCACGAAAGGGGCGCTGGGTCAGGTGGGAGCGAATCAGACCATCGAAGTAAAGGTGAACGGCGGTTTTGTTCTACAAACCTTCTTCGTTCCCACCATGGCCACGCCCTACCTCCTCAAGACGACGATGCGCGGTGCCACAGGCCTGCAGAGTTCACGTCTCAGCGGTTTCAACACCACAAAGATCCCGAGGGCTCCCCAAGGAGCAGTTCCGCTTTCGGCTCCAGGCCCTGCCAGGAGCTAACTAGCCCCAGTGGGGAGGACGCTCGTGGCGATCGGACTGAACGCGGCGAAGTTCTTCTCGTAATCGCTGGACCTCGGCCTTGAGCAGAGCAACCTCGGCCTCCAACTGCTGGATCTCGAGACTCGAAGATTCAGAAGTGCTCATAGTAAAATGGTAGGCCGATCATGGCCCGATTGCTGAAATCGGTGCCGGCGCACCACCTTGTTCAAACCGAGGGACGAGGCGGAAGTGAGACTCCTGATGCGTGCTCAAGAAATGCAAGGAGCGCCGCCGGGTCTGAGGTCCGAGATGCCTGACGCCGCGGCCAACGCTCGGTAGATCGCTCCTGACGATCAAGGTAGAAACCACCATCAACGGCGTCGGTCGTTGGATCGAGGAGCCAGAGCAGGGTGTCCACACCTTGTTCGGGTGTTCGCAAGAGCGGCCCAAGGATCTTGGAGAAGCCGGGGAGGCTTCCAGCGACACCCGGCGTCGCCACCCAACCTGGGTGCATCGAATACGAACTCGGCCCATCGGGTGCGAAGTAGCGAGCCCAGGCCTCAGCGAGCAGCACTTGAGCGCGCTTGACTCGCGCATAGGCGACGACCCCGTCGTAGTTCTCCTCCGTCATTTCCAGAGTGGCGAGATCGAAACGTTGGGTGTACATCCCGCCCGAGCTCATAATGACCACCCGAGCTTCGGGGCTCCGCCAGAGAACCTTCGCCAAAGCTGCCGTGAGTACGTGAGGACCAAGCAACTGTGAGGCGACGGTGAGTTCGTGGCCCGATGAGGTCACGGTGAAGTTCTTCGAAAGTGCTCCAGCGTTGTGTACAAGGCCGTCAATTCTCTCGTACCGCTCTTCCAAGCGCGCTCCAAGAGCCGCCACCGCATCAAGGTCCGAGAGATCAATCAAGTCGACGGCGACTTCAGCGCCCGCTGCAGCTGCCTCGTCGGCGACGGCGGCTGTTCTGAGCGAGTCGCGGCCCAAGAGGTGAAGCCGAGCACCCTTGGCTGCTAATTCTCGAGCAGCGGCGGCACCCAATCCTGAACTCGCCCCAGTGAGAACAATGAGCTTGCCAGCGAGATCGCTCGGTTCGCTCCATTTATCGAGCCGGCCTCGGGCCAGCGGGCCGATCTTGGTGAAACTGGGCACCACGAGGGCCTCGAGCAACCCGTCAACCAGAGCAGCGGTTCTCGAGCGGCCTGACGCCACCATCAGCGCAACCCGCGATTCGCCAAATGGCCAGTCCGGGCATCACTAGCAACGACGTCGTGGGGCCCGCTGCTGCAGGAGGTCGTTGCCATACCCCGTAGGTTAGGGGGGAGATCAGCCGAAGAACCGGCGCGTGGAATGAGGGCTCCAAAGCGTGCGAATTGCCATTGTGGGAAGTGGGGTGTCAGGGCTTACCTGCGCGCACCTTCTTCGTCATAACCATGACATCACGGTGTTCGAAAGCGAGGCTCGGCCCGGTGGTCATGCCCATAGCCATCAGATTGAGCTCGGCGGTGCCCGGGTGAACGCCGATTCAGGATTCCTCGTGTACAACGAGGCAACGTATCCACTCTTTATTCGCCTCCTTGAGGAGCTTGGCGTTGCCACCCAACCCAGCGATATGAGTTTCAGCGTCTCCGATGAGACCGTGGGCTTGGAATGGCGAGGAAGTTCAGTGTCCACCGTCTTCGCCCAACCAAGAAATCTGGTGAATCCCCGGTTCCTCCGAATGCTGATCGATATTGTCCGTTTCAATCGGCTCGGCCGACGGCTTCTCGATACTCCTCCTGGTGACGAGGTCACCCTTGAGCAGGTTCTCAACAAGGGCCGCTGGTCGAAAGCTTTTTATGACTGGTACTTGGTGCCGCTTGGCTCCTCAATCTGGTCCGCCGATCCCTCAACCTTCACCCAAATGCCCGCGGCGACGTTCGCCCGGTTCTTTGAGCGTCATGGACTTCTGAAACTTCGCCAAAAGCCTCGTTGGCGAACCGTGACAGGCGGGTCCGTCTCCTACGTCGACGCACTCCTCGCTCCCCTCCGAGCCGAGGGTCGCCTTCGGCTGGGCACCCCGGTCACGTCAATTGATCGCCAGGGTGACGGCGTCACGCTCGGGGTCGGCAACAGCGCCGAGCAGTTCGACCACGTGATCCTGGCCTGCCATTCCGACCAGGCCCTCCGTCTCCTGAGCGACCCTTCAGATCAAGAGCAGGCCCTGCTCTCCGCTATTGGCTATCAGCCCAACCGGACGACCCTTCATACCGATACCCGGCTTCTGCCTCGAACTCGCAAGGCCTGGGCAAGTTGGAATTATCACCGGACCTCTGCAGACTCCTCAGAGGCCACGCTCACCTACCTCCTCAACCGACTCCAAGGCTTCGATGAGGACCACCCCCTTTTGGTCACGCTGAACAAAGATGAAGAGATCGATCCGAGCACAATCATCGCTTCAATGAATTATCAGCACCCCGTCTTCAACCCCGCGGCCATTGCCGCCCAGGCTCGACGCTCCGAAATCAGCGGTGTGCGAAACACTTGGTACTGCGGTGCGTATTGGGGCCATGGATTCCATGAAGACGGCGTGCGCTCTGCAGTTGAGGTCTGCGAGGCCCTCGGGACGACCTGGTGAGCCGGTCAAACACCCTGGCAACCGATAGGGCACTTTCGAGTGCGTTCTACGTCGGCACGCTCACGCATCTTCGACTCGGTCCTGGCCCAGCCAACCGCTTCACGCGAAAGATTGCCCTCCCGTTGGTATTCCTCGATGAACTTGGTGCACTCGAACGCTCAAGTCACCTGTTCTCCGCGTCTCGATCAGCACCACTGCGCTTTCGCCGAGAGGATTTTCTCTCCCCAAAAATCGACTCGCTCGAAGAAGCCGTTCTCACCACGCTCCGCAATGGTGGACACGGGGCCCCGGGTGCCAGAGTGGCCTTCTTGGCCAACCTTCGAACCTTTGGCTGGCTCTTCAATCCCCTGAGCCTTTATTACGCCTTCAACCATGAGCGCAATGTCCAGAGCGTGATCGCCGAGGTCGAGAACACCCCCTGGCACGAGCGTCATGCCTATGTCGTCGGCCCCCCTGGTGAACATCGCTTCGCCAAGGAACTCCATGTTTCCCCGTTCCTTCCCATGGACCTCAGCTACCGCTTTGAGTACACGGAACCCAGCGAGACGATTCGAGTCCGCCTCGATGCCTATGCCGGGGAGGACCGAAGGTTCTCTGCTCTCTTCCAAGGAGACCGACAATCCCTTGACCGAGAGGGGATTCGCCGCCTCCTCCTCCACCACCCGTTGAGTGCACAGCGAGTGACGAGTGGCATTTACGCTCACGCAGCACGACTTGCTCTCAAACGAGCCCCCTTCTACCGCCATCCGAACAAGAACCATGACTGACCCACAGAACTCTGAACCACCAATGTCGCCATCGGAAACTCCCTCGCTGAGCGTGGTCGCTAGTGACCACCTCCTCAAGCGTGCCCTGACGGGGAGAGGGACTCGACGAGGTGCAGCGGTTGCTCGAACCTTCCTGCACCGTCTCATTCGTTCCGGGGGAAAGGATGCATTCGAGATCCACGAAGGCTCCAAAGTAACGGTGCTCGGTGATGGCCCCGTGCGAGCTCGAGTGGAGATCCACGATGAGCGCGCCTACAGCGCTCTCGCCCTGCATGGATCCATTGGATTGGGTGAGTCCTATGTGGCTGGTTGGTGGGATGCCGATGATCTCACCGCTGCGCTTCGTGTCTTGATCCAGCGAACCAAACGCTGGCGCGATGGGCTCGACCGACTCGGTGGTCTTTCGGCACCGCTCGACCCATTCGCCCGGCGTTTCGCGCCTGATCGACACCGAGACAAGCGCAACATTGCCGCGCACTACGACCTCTCGAATGAATTCTTCGGGCTCATGCTTGATGAAACCATGATGTATTCCTGCGCTTACTTTGAAAGTGAAGACCAGTCACTCGCTGATGCGCAACGAACAAAACTTGACCGGCTCTGTACCAAACTTGAATTGAGCGATTCCGATCACCTGCTCGAAATCGGGACAGGCTGGGGAGGCTTGGCCCTTCATGCAGCTCGCCACTACGGATGTCGTGTCACCACCACCACGATTTCTGCTGAGCAGCGAGCCCTGGCAGTTGAGCGGATTGAACACGAAGGCCTCAGTGACCGAATCACGGTCCTTGAATCTGATTGGCGAGACCTCGAGGGCTCCTACGACAAGCTTGTCTCGGTCGAGATGATTGAGGCCGTTGACTGGCGCCTGCATGACGCGTTCTTTGCCAAGTGCGCCGCACTGCTCACCCCGCGGGGCCTCGGTGTCCTGCAAGCAATCGTGATTGAAGATCAATCATTCCAGCGCTCCAAGCGGCACCGGGACTTCATCCGGGAAATGGTGTTTCCTGACGGATTTTTGCCCTCAGTAGGCTCAATGAGCGCTTCGGTGGCCCGAGCGACTGACTTCCAACTCATCGACCTTGAAGACATTGGCCTGCACTACGCCGAGACACTTCGGCGCTGGCAGGACAATCTCGTCTCTCAGGCCTCAGGACTCGCCGCCCTGCGACTTGAAGAGAGTTTCATTCGCCTCTGGGACCTCTACCTCGCCTATTGCGAGGCTGCGTTCCTTGAGCGTCATGTCTCCGATGTCCAGATTGTCCTGGCCAAACCCGAATGGCACCCTCGGGCACTCCCCGCTCTGGCCTAAGGCCTCAACCTCAGAGAGGTCCCCTACAGCGGGAAGGCGACAACTGCAGTTCCCGGAGCAAGCTTTGCTCCGGTCTGCTCCTCGGTCCACACAGCAAGTTCAATAAAGCGCTCGCCATGTTCCTCGCGGATGCCAGTGACTTCACCCTTCGCCGTCACCACTTGGCCCTTGGTGTTTGGTGCCCGGAATTGGCAGTTCACCGAGACAATCCGTCCCGCGTCGCCAATAACACCACGCATCAGGTTATGGAGATACGCCCACTGGAGGTTGCCCATGCCAAAGGCCGTCGGATAACCAGCGGCACGGCCTGCTTCATCGTCCATGTGAATCCCGACAAACTCATACTGCACCGCTGCAAAGCGGTTCCAGTTCTCAAGCCCGGTTTCGCGAACAAACTCAGGAATTTTGTCGCCAACTTTGAGTGATGATGCATTCATCGTGCTCTCCTTCGCCCTAGTACCGGATGAGGGTCATGCGCGTGCGCTTGACAATCTCGTCGTTTTGATTCGTCCACGTGTCTTCCGTGGTGGTAAACAGCATCAGCCCAAGCCGTCCTTCACGCTCGGTGTATTCCGCCAAGCGACCTTCTGAGGTGATCACGTCACCTGGTCGCATGCGAACGCCATAGTCCACGCTCATCCCGCCGTTGAGCTGGAATTCCAGACCTGGGCCTTGGATCCCTATCGACTTCTCCAAGCGATCCGTGTCGTTGCCATCGGGGCCGGAACCCGCCGAGGAACCCTCCGACGAGGCTGCCATCCAGGCAAAAGGGTTGAACTCTTCGGGGGCAACGATGCCGCCATAGGGGGTTGTCGAGGCATACTCCGCGTCGATGAAGAGCTTCGGTGGATCGGCGGGCCAATACACAGCAATCGCCCAGCGGCGAATGTCGGACGCCGAGACGGGGAACGAGACTGAGCGACTCAGGCGGGTTCCAAGCGCCCCCTGCATGGCATCACTGATGTTCGACATAGATCCCAAACCCCTTAGCTAGCGCCGAGCGACATCGCCACCTTAGATCTTTTGACCAGACGCTACGAGGCCCCGGCCATCGACTTGAAGTTCGGTCATTGGCGCCCGGCGACTAGTAATTCTTCGCCACGGCGTCACCACGATCTTCCTGGCACGACCCCTGCCGGGAGATGGCCGCCGGGGTGGGTAATTACCTCGTGAATTCGAGAACGAGGGTCTCAAAACCCCACTGCCATGCAGAGGGGATTCGTTCCGGCGTTCCGGCAACTGTCACCTCTGGGAACGCAGCAACGAGCTCTTCAAAGACCACTCGAGCCTCTAAGCGTGCCAGAGCATCGCCGATGCAGAGATGTGTTCCCCACCCAAGTGATAACTGATGCTCTCCTTGACGATGGATATCAAAGCGATCAGGGTTTTCGAACTTTCGCTCGTCCAAGTTTGCTGCTCCCCACATCAAGAGCACCGAGGTACCGGCTGGAATCGTGACACCGTGGAGCTCAACTTCTTTCGTGGTCACACGCGGACTGTTGTGAGTTGGGGGCTCACAACGCATCATCTCTTCGAACGCTTGAGGGATTAGTGAGGGGTCCGCTGCGAGCTCCCGCCACTGGTCAGGACTCTGCGCCAAGAGGCCGATTCCGTTGGCGATCGAGTCCATCGCCGTGCAGTTGTTTCCCAGAATGATTCCCCAGCAGAACCCAAGAAGCGCACTCTCAGAAAGTGCCTCCGCCCCTTCACCCCCAAGGCTCAACAAGGCCGTCATCAAATCATCACCCGCACCACCTTGGTGATGAGCAACGATGTCTTGGATCAACGGTGCGAACTGATTGACGTCTGGGCCCGTGAGCAACGTCGCGTCAGTGAGGCGCTGGCAGAGGGCGATTTGTTCATCGGTCATGCCGAGGAGGAGCCCCATCACGCTTGTCATCAAAGGGCGAATGAATTGGTGAATCAGATCACCCGAGTCATTTGCTTTCATCTCCTCAATCAATGATTGAGCTCTCGAGCGAATCTCTGGCTCCAGAGCCAAAATGCGCTGTGGTGAATACGCTGCAGAGAGACGTGCTTTCAGATCCGAATGCACAGGCGGATCGAAGAGGTTGAGAATCTCTAGCGGAGGATTCTCACCAAACTGTGCAGACGAGTAGGTCTCCCAATCAAGGGCTGCGGCGATCACATCGTCATAGCGAGAGAGGGCGACGAACGTTCCATCCGGGGATTGATAGACAGGGGTCTCATCGCGCATGGCGCGGAAGACTCCAGATCGATCGTCCCTGAACTCTTGAGAACCTGGGTTGAATTCCATCATCTGCGGGAGCCCGAAGCTCGGGATCTACATTCCCGCCATGGTGGGCATCGTCGTACCGCTCGCTGATGACTGCTGCGCTGGCCCAAAATTTACACCAGCCATGCTGTCGGGCAGTTGCACTGGAGTTCCACGGAAGCAACCAATTGAGTAGGGGTACTCGTTGTTCAGCACGTAGTGGTAGATCGACTGGTACTTACCGTTGAACCAGACCTTGCTCGTCGTGCCGTGGCACTCGTCGAGCTGAGCGTTGGTGATCCACTTGCCACTTGCGTCGCGCGGACCATAGATGCCGAAGCCATCAATGGCGTAGCCCGCGAGCGGCGACTGAGTGCCGGGCTTGCCAACGAGGGCCTCTGGGAAGCACTTCCACGAGTAGCCGTGGTAGTGGTACTGGCCCATGTACGGGTGCCCTTGGCAGGTGTCGAGAGGAAGTGCCGCATCAGGGTTATAAAATTTAAAACTCCTGTCGGGAGCGATCTCAATATGCCAGGTTGCGCCAGTCAACGTGATACCCATTGGCAGCATCGGAATGCATGTGGGGTTTTCATTCACCACCGGGTTCTTTGACAAGGTGACATTCAAGTCGTAGGGCTGAATTGGAATCGCTGCAGCATTTGGATAGCCCTGGGCAGGGAGAGCGGCGTAGTACTTGTAGGCATCCGAGTTCGAGGGAATTGGGAAGGTGCCCACGGGAGTGCTGGGAATTCCATTTCCCGTGAAGGTGCGCGTCGTGGCCGTCTCGGTGACATGGAAGACGCTCTTCATCTTGGTGTTTCCCGGAACTGGTGGAACCTTGGACAACTCCACTTTGTTACCAACCACCCAGGGTGCTGATCCTGCACTGAGGGCGGTGAACAGATGGCCACAGGGAAAGACTGTGTTTCGTGCCGGCGCTGTGACGCTGGTGCCCTCCGCCGGCGTCGTGAGGTAGGTCGGGGCGTCGCTCTTGCCCGAAGTGGAGCTTGATGAGGAGGACGAGGATCCACAGGATGTCGCCACCACACTGCAAATCAATACTGCCAAACCCGCAAGTTTCGTCTTCTGCTTCATTTCTTCTACCTTTCGACGCTGTCCAGAGCACTCGGTACGCCATCTAAGATGGCATACTTCAAATCCCGAGTCAAGTCTTTAAAGACGTGAGATTTGTCGGCGCCGCCGCTGCGTTCGCAGCGCTGTTGGGGCCCCAGCTCCCAGCGATGCGCTCGCCAGACCAAGCAGCAATGAGGCGTTGAATCCGGTCGCTGCCAGGGTTCCTTGGCTCGCCAGAGAAACCGAAGCCACCAATGAGGGCTCAGACGTTCCCACCGCATTCATGGCCACCACAGTGACTTGGTAATCCACCCCAGAGGCGAGGCCCGGAATCACACAAAACGTCGTCGACGAGGTACAAGACATTCCCCCCGGCGAGGCGGTTGCGGTGTAACTCAAGATGCTGAGCCCACCGGTGTCGGCTGGTTCGCTCCATGAAACCTGTACGCCTCCATTGCTTGGGGCAAGACTCACTCCCGTTGGCGCGCCCGGGGCCGACTTGGTCGAAATGGCAATGACCGTATTGGCGTCCTGGTTGGCAATATAGAGGTCACCGGCCGCATCGAAGCCAAGGCCACTGGGACCAACGAGCAGTTGTGCCAGGCTCCCCGGAGTTCCAGGGTCAAGAACGACGGGGACATTCGGGGTCACGCTCTGCCCAAAGACCGAGCTGGTCGTGGCATTGGGGAGCACAAGGATTTGGCTGTTCGTCGATCCTGTCATGCAGCAATTCGAATTGTGGTCAGTGATGAAAAGGTCGCCGGCGGCATCAAAGGCCAAACCCAGCGGTGCGTTCAAGACACTCAGCGCTCCCGATGCTCCGGGATCGAGACTGACCGGATGGTTTGGTACGACCGTTTGTCCAAAGATCATCGACGTAGCGGGAGAAGGGATCACCGTGATTTGGTTGCCAGAGAGGTAGTCATCAATAAAAAGGTCACCTTGGGCATTGAAGGAAACTGCCCCAGGCTGAGTAACGAGGCGGCCAAGGCTGCCTGAGATACCAGGGTTCATAATCGCTGGTTGATTTGGGGTGACAGTTTGCCCAAAGAGCGAAGTGGTCCCAGGGCTTGGAATTGCCACGATGAATCCGCTTGAGAAGTTTCCGACCAAGAGGTCCCCTTGCTGATTGAGCGCGATTCCAGAAGGTCCATTGAGAAGTGATGCGAGCTTCGGAGAGGAACCCGGATTGAGGTTGATCGGCTGGTTTGGGGTCACACTTTGTCCATAGAGCGACGTCGTGGACGGTCCAGGAATCACCACAATGCTGCCGGCTCCGAGATACGAAAAGTTGGCAATGAAAAGATCCCCCTGTGCGTCAACCGCAGCTCCCCAGGGATTGTCGAGGAGTGAATCAAGGTCCGGGTTCCCGGGATTGAGGGACGCTGGCTGGCTCGGGGTAACAGGTTGTCCAAAAATTGATGTTGTGGAGCGCCCAGGAATCACGATCACCCCACCATTGCTTCCATCGCCATAATTCGTGATGAACACATCACCTTGAGCATCAATGACTGGTTGCGTTGGACTGTGCAGGAGTGAGCTCAGCGATCCAGGATTTCCCGGGTTCAATATGACGGGCTGGTTGATCGTCGTGGGCTGGCTAAACAGAGGGCGCGCTATTGCGGCACCAGCAACGCTCGGCACTATGCCGACTGCGAGAAGAGCTGCAGCGGCGAGTGTCGCCAAATACGTACCAGTTTTTCGATACTTCATGCTGATCTCCCGGCGACCGAATGTTGCTTCTCTCTGAGTACGCCAATCAACGGTGGATGGTCCCGCCCGAACAACTCCACACTTGCGGGAACAGAATCCAATTAGGGCATGAATCTCCCGTTGAGGTATTCCCCGTGAAATCAACATTTGAGAGATTCCCTGTCAACGTCGCGTAGACGATGGTGGCATTGGTAAAATTGGTGTTATTGAAGTTATAGGAGTTGCCCACGCCCCTGTTACTGCCACCATTGAGCGTTGTATACGTGAGGTCTGTTCCCGAAAGGTTTCCTGACGAGACATTTACCGAGCTGTAATCATGGAATGACATGTTCGCACCAGAGAGATTGGCGCCGTAAAAATTAACGTTCGAGAGATTCGTGGAGTACTCACCGAGATAGGAATTGGAAAAGTTTGCGCCCTGAAAATTCGCTCCCGAAAGATTCGTGTTCACAAAGCTCGTCTGGTAGAGGACCCCATTGATTGCCGTTATGTTGCTCAAATCTGCCCCCCACAGGCTGACCTTGGGCCCCAGAAGGTAGCCATTTGCCACCCAGAATGGCCAACTCAATTGCGGTGACCCAGTGATTCCACTCGAGGTGCTGTAGTCCAAGGTGGCGTTGGTCAAGTTGGTCCCCGACAAGTTGGCGCTCCCAAAATTCACATTCGACAGGTCTTGGTTGGAAAGATCGACATTCTGTAAATTGACACCAGGTCCAACGAGATACCCGTTCACTAATTTCCAACCGGGCGAGAGTTGCGGTTGGCCGACAATTCCGCCTGAGATCAACCCATTCGCCGTCGTCTGAGTCCACGATTCACAAATCGCCTGATTAATGAAGTAGACCGATCCTTCCGCAAGATTTTGTGCTTGAACTCCAACAAGCCACTGTCCAGTTGGGCAGGTGTAATTGGCGTCTGGATAGCGACCGTAGGAACCATTCTTGAGTCCGTCACTCGTCAAGGTTCCTTGCTGGGCTCCTGCGTTACTTCCCGTCGGGAAGTTCGCACAGATCGGTCCAACATTTTGAACACGATTGTCGTCAAAGTGTGAGGTCAGGCCGATCATCGCCTGCCCACTTCCACAATAGGAAGTCCATTTCCCCATTGAGTAGTTGTCCAAGACGTCAATGTGCTGCCCGCCCCACCAGGCGGTATATCCCTGAGACGCGACAAGGACGCAATTAAATCCAAGTGCCTCAAGCCCGGGAATGCTGTTGTTTTTCCCTGCTGTCATTTGCCCGATCACGTAACCGGGCGGACAGGTCGTATCAATCGGACTTTGAATTGAGCCGCTGGTACTCGTCCCGCCCCAGTTCAAGGTCGCTCGCGAGTAACTTCCCTCGACGGCCATGCCCAAGCTGGTGTTCGACAAATTGGCATTGGTCAGTGTTGCGTTGGCGAGCCAAGCACCAACCATATTGGCGTTCGATAAGTTCGCACCTGTCAAATTGACGTGCTCAAAACTTGCTCCAGGAGCGTTGATCCCCGACAAGTTCCAGTTGGCGAGATTGAAGCCATAGAAGCTGACATTGGGGCCAACCAACATATTTGTTGGACCATTGCTGACGTTGCCGGCTCGAGAAAAGATGCTGTACCCGTTCGACAGGGAGAGACCCGTCGTGTTTCCCACATCATGGATATACGCGTGATACAAGTTGGCGCCAGCCAGGTTGGTATACGAAAAGTTCGCATTAGTTCCGAGATTCGACCAGGAAAGATCAGTTGTCGAAAAGTCCGAACCAGCCATGTTCGCCCCAGGAATCGAGTCGTTGGCAAGCGTTGGATTCGTCAGCAGCGTGAAGTCCTGGGAGCTCAAGTTCACGTTCGGACCAAGCAGCCAGTAGTCGTTGTTCGTGTTATCTACTGCCGTGAAACCCGAGTCTGTTCCCACGCTCTTACAGACCCAGTTTGACGGCAGGCTCGAGGGGCACGCCTTGAGGTAGCCAGAAGACACGTTGTCGAGTGTGACACCGCTTAAGTCCCACCTCGAAAGATTCGCACCGTACAGGCTCGCTCCGGGACCAGCAAGGAACGTTCGATCGTCATTAGCTCCAGCGTTAAAGACCTGCCAATTCGATGGCAGCTGCGCCGCACTACTTGTGGTCGGACAGTTTCCCGACCAGGAAGTCGACGAAGAAGAGAACGTGTAGCCCGAGGTGCAAAAGTTCACGCCGGCTGTGTAGAGCTTTGTCACCGATGAGGGCAATTTGATGCCCGCAATGTCGGCGTAACTCAGGTCAACTGACGTGACGGTGGCCGAGGAAAGATCAGCATTTTTGAGGTTGGCGTATGAAAGGTTTGTGCCCGTTAAATCAGCGTTCGCAAAGTTAGCGCTACTCAGGATCGATCCAAAGAAGCTCGCATTGTGAAGATCAACGTTTGAGAAATTCGGCGATGAGAAGTTGACCGATACGAGACTCGCATTTGCAAGGCTTGCCCCTGGACCGACCAGGTAACCATTCGCCGGAGTTTGCCACCAGCCAGAGGGAAGTATTGGCGTCCCCGAAATCGATCCCGACATGAGGCCGGAAAGATTCGATGACCCAGGAATCGACAAATTCAGTCCGTCAATCGTTGCGCCAGAGAGGTTCGCGTTGGAAAACACCGTGCTATTTGAAAGCGTGGTCGATGAGCCCATTGTTGTCGACGACAAGTTTGCACCATTGAAATTTGTTCCTGAAGCATTTGCCGTTGAGAGATTCGCTCCCGTCAAATTCGCTGACTGCAGCGATGCCGTCGAGAGATTCGTATTCCCAAGATTCGTATTCGACGTCAGGGTTGCACCATTCAAATTGGCGCCACTCAGGTTTGAACCCGAAAGATTCACACCGCCAAGATTTACGTTCTGAAGAATCGCGCCTCGAAGGTCGAGCCCTTGACCCAAAATAAAGCCATTGACCAAGATGTAACCGCTGGGCAGAGATGGTGACCCGGACACGCCTCCTGTCGCTAAACCCGACAAGGTCGTGTTCGCCATATTGGTTCCGCTCAAAACAGCGCTCGTTAGATAGGCGTTGGAGAGATTGCAATTCGACAGGTTCGATCCTGAAAGGTTCGCACCAATAAGGAATACTCCGGAGAAGTTCACGCCTCTCAGATCCAAATTCACCATGGTTGCACTCGATAGGTTTGAGCCGGGTCCAACCAAAAACCCTCCATTGATTAACTGCCAGCTTGAAGGAAGTGTTGGCTGGGCGCCACTCACGACGATTCCCGCCGAGGTCACAGCGTTGAGAGTTGCATTGGATAAGTTGGCCCCGGTCATCGTCGCACCAGTGAAATTTGCTCCTGCATGTTGCAGTGTGACGGTTGCGCCCGAAGAATGGCTTGCAGCTGCCGAGGCATACTGCCCACGCAGGACCGTCCAGGTCATCGTCCCGTTCCCTGCCGTCACGGAGAGATTCTCTGAATCAATCGTGATGGAGAAAATCCCCTTCGCCGGGAACCCGCTCGATGAACTGACCGTTACCGTTCCCTGCGACGAGTTGATTTGCCCAGTCAAACTTGTGGTGACTGATGTTGGCCCGAGATTTGCACCGCTCAAATTGGCGCTCGTGACTATTGCGTTGGTGAAGTTCACCCCTTGCAGCTGAGCATTCGTGAAGTTTGTGCCCGTTAAATCAAACCCAGTGAGATTGGTACCAGAGATATTTGCACCGGTGAGGTTTGCGCCTTTGCCAACAACATATCCATTGGCCATCGTCCAACCGCTTGGCAGTTGCGGCCACCCAACCACCGATCCCGAGACCACTCCGGTCAGCGTGGTGCCTGAGAGGTTGGCCCCGGTCAAGGTCGCACCTTGAAGACTGAGGTTCGACAGGTTGGCAGTGCCCAAATTGCCATTTGTAAGGTCAACGCCAGGCCCGACCAGATAGCCGCCTCTGACGCTAAAACCGCTCGGGAGCGTTGGTGTTGATGTGAGGGATCCACTGATGACACCCGTGAGGTTATTTGCAGACAGGTTGGCCCCGCCTAATGATGCGCCCGTCAGCACGGTGCCGCTGAGGCTCAGACTCCCAAGATTCTGATTCGCAAGACTGGCATTCGTCAGGTTCACTGCTGGCCCCACAAGATAGCCATGAATCATCTGATATCCAGTAGGAAGAATTGGTGAACCTGTCACAGAGCCAGACTGCACGCCAGTCAATGTGGCACTCGACAAATTAAAGTTTGTGAGATTCGAACCCGCTAATACGGCGTTCGTGAGATCTGCAGTGCTTCCGAGGAGGTAGCCGGCCACCATTCCCCAACCAGAAGGGAGGGTCGGCGCTGAAGTCGCTACCAAGGAACCAGACGCCACCTGCGTCAGCGTGGCACTCGAAAAGTTTGTGGACGTCAGTGTGGCGCCAAGCAGCGAAGCACTAGCGAGGTTTGCTCCAGTGAGATTTGCTGATGTGAGATTGACGTTCTTCAACCACGCACTGCTCAAATTAGTGTTCGAAAGATCAGAACCTGTCAACACTGCACTCGTCAAGACCGCTCCCGACAGCTTCGCGTTTGTCAGTGTCGCGTTCGAAAAATCAATCGTATTAAGCGCTCGATTGGAGAGGTCGACTCCAGCTAACGATGCGCCAGAGAGGTTGGCTCCAGGTCCGATCAAATACCCATTAGTGAGCGTCCAACCCGTAGGGAGTGTGGGCGCACTGGTTGCGGTCACCGATCCCGAGATCAAACCGTTCAGATTGGCATTAGCGAAATTTGCTCCGGTGAGGTTGCATCCAGTGAGCGTGAAGCCGACGAGCGAAGAGTTCGAGAAATCGACATTCGTCAAATTTGAGTTCTGCAAATTGATCCCGGTAAGCCCGTTGACGCCGGCAAACGATACTCCCGTCAAGTTAAGACCAGAGAGGTTGGCTGAAGGACCCAACAGAAACCCGCGGCTTAAGGACCAACCAGTGGGGAGAACTGGGGATCCACCCACGCCCCCGGAGCGAACACTCCCAATATTCGAAGTTGAGAGGTCGAGTGCTCCAAGGTAGGCATTAGAAAGAGTGGCGTTGGCAAAATTGGCCCCGTTCACCGAGCTTGTCCCCACCGTGCCTTGTAAGACCACATTGCTGAAATTCACATGGTCGAAGTTGCCACTGCCCAACGTGGCCCCCGCCAGAGTTGCCCCATAGAGATTCGTGCCCGAATTCATGGTGGCCCCCTTCAGGTTGGCCCCTGAGAGGTTCGCGCCCTCCAGATTGGCGTCACCAAGGTTTGCGTAGGCCAAACTCGCTCCCGACAGATTGGCGTTTTGCAGATTGGCTCTCGACAGGTTGATGCCAATTGTTTGGACCACAGGGGCTGCAATTCGATGCGAGGCGGCGACCGTTCCAGATAGCCCTCGAGAGATTGTCCAAGTCGTCGAACCGGCGCCAGCCGTCACGTTCATGATTTCGTTGTCAATCTGGATGGAAAACGTCCCGGATTGCGGGAACGCTGACGCCGACGCAACGGTGAGGGTCGTAGAACTCGTACTCAGCGCATTCGTCGAGATGACCGTTTTTGGGGGCGACACCGAGAGATTGGTGAGATTTGCGCCCGGGCCAATCAGATAGCCGCTACTAACGGTCCAGCCGCTTGGCAACGTAGGGAGTGAAGAGGCTTGTAGCGAACCGCTGAGAACATTGCTGAGGACAGCTCCAGAGAAATTCGCACCCGCAACATTCGCACCAGTGAGGACTGCTCCCGTCAAATTAACATTCGAAAGATCAGCACTCGAGAGATTCGTTCTCGACAAATTGGCGCCTGGCCCCACGAGGATTCCTACGGCTACCTTCCATGACGAACTTGGAAAAGTCGTCTGCGCGTTCCATGTAATCGTGACACCTTGGATTCCGGAAACGGTGGCACCCGCAAGATTCGCATTCGTCAAATTGACGTTGGTCAACGTGGCATTCGTCAAATTTGCATTCGACAAAGTGACATTCGTGAGATTCACATTGTTCAGGAGAGCGTTCGTCAAATTTGCGCCAGAAAGGTTGAGGCCTGTCAGGTCGGCGCCTGAGAGATTCAATCCAACGAGACTGGCGTTTTGGCCCAGGAAGAATCCTGCCCGCTGTGTCCAACCCGAGGGGAGCGAGGCAGCACTGCCCACAAGCCCTCCGGTAAGGAGGCCAGACGGCGAGGTAGATGAGAAGTTGGCATTCGTGACGTTTGCAAAAAGAATTTTGGTCCCGCTGAAGGTTGCACCAGTGAAGTTGGTGTTCGTCAGATTCAATCCAGTGAGATCCGCACCGGTCAAGTTAGCGTTCGAGAGGTTTGCCCCCGGACCAACGAGGAAGCCATTGATAACCGACCAGCCGGTGGGAAGCTGCGTCGTGCTCGATGACGTCACGTTTGAAGAGCTGACACCGTTGAGGTTGGCGTTGCTCAGGTTGAGTCCGGTGAGATTGACTCCGGACAAATTGGCATTAGCAAGATTTGCGCCTGGTCCAACCAGGTAGCCATTAATGACCGACCAGCCGGTGGGAAGCTTCGTCGCACTCGATGTGATGACGTTTGAAGCAATGACACCGTTGAGGTTGGCGTTCGTGAGGTTGGCGCCTGAAATATTGGCCCAACTCAGGTCCTGCTTTGAGAGGTTGGTGGATCCAAAGTCAACGTTTTGGAGGTTTGCGCCAGGTCCAACCAGAGCACCATTGATCGAGGATGCCGTGTTTGCTGTGCAACTTGGCGTTGAGTTCGAGGCGTAGCTTGTCGTCGTTTGAATGTAGGACGCGGAACCCCCTGCGCCGTTGGACTGGTAGAGACCGAGCAGACCCGTACCGCCTGAGTTGTAAGCAATCTCCGTCGTCCAATTACTTGGGTTCAACCCTTGTGCATTAGAAACTCTCTCAAGCCGTTCGTAGGATTGATCGGCTTGGAACCAGAACGCAACTGAGTAGGCCGACGAGTTCGAGAACGTGTAGGGGTTGGCCGATGACACCTGAGAATTACTGAAGTTGTAGGACCCTGAGTTGACCGGACCGATGCTTGTTGAACCTTGAGCCGATCCACCCGAATAACTGGTGATGACACCGTTGCCGAGGCTGCC
>Ga0114959_10001955_pt1 | contig 17520 bp, 17 predicted proteins | sample C_130625_EF_Meta_FD_87317 | JGI IMG/M metagenome (GOLD analysis project Ga0114959, IMG submission 87317) | Freshwater microbial communities from Lake Croche, Canada to study carbon cycling - C_130625_EF_MetaG | ecosystem: Environmental > Aquatic > Freshwater > Lake | place: Lake Croche, Canada...
CTTTGTCGTCCTCAATCAGGCCGGGCGCGCGGCGCGCCCGCAAACGCAGCAAGCGAAACACCGGTACGTCTTCGTCATGGATGGAAAACAGCACACCTTTGCTGCGCAAGTTCTCGTTGTGTTGATTCAAAATGAAAGCGCAGCGCACGGTGCGCGGCTCGTCTTCATCGGCAATCAAGAAGTCACTGCGAATGTGCAACTCGCCGTTGTCTTCTTCGTAAAAACGTGCGGATTCTTCAATGTCCTCGTCCATCGCGTCTTCTGGGATCAACAGGCCGTAGTACTGTTTGATCCAGCGCTTTTCTTCGACGGTGGGGGACTCCAAGTCCACCCAAATGGGCTGGAACTTAGAGAGTTCTTCCAGAGATTCGATCTCTTCTTGGAACAGGCGGCCGTTGGCCAAGGTGAAAATATTGAGCATGTCAGATGAACAAAGGTCAATGACCCGAGTGATTCAAAAAGGCGGCAAAAGGGGGCGGCAGCTTTCGAACGACGCGGATCAGACCGGCATCATCCGAAAGCTACCGACTGGGGTAGCTTTCCACGGAAGGTGTCTCCATCAAACAAGATGGCCGAATTATCGCACCGCTTCAAGTCAGTGGGGATGCAAAAAATGCCAGAAACTCGTCTCGGCGGGCCATGACATCGGCTTGACCCATGTGCATCAAGGCCTGCACAAAGCTCGGCTCAAACAGTAAATAGCTGCTCAAGGCCGCACCGCCTCCGGACAAGGCCCCGAGTCCGTCCAGCACCCGGTAAAGGTCAGATGGCAATTCGTGCACATGCGCTTGGGCCAGCGCGTCCAGCGAAGCGCTGGGTTGCATGGACAGCACTTGCACTTGTTTGAACGGCAACGCTTGGCGCATGCTTTCGGCCAGCGCCGCCACGGTCGCGTTGACACGATCGAGTTGCTCGACATCCGCTTGCAAGGTGTCATGAAAAACGCTGGCCATGGCGTGTCCGGCAATGGTGCCCAGTGTCGGCCGGTTGTGCGGTGAGGCGCCCAGCGTCAGCGCCCCACGTTGGGGTTGACCCACGCCAATGGCCAGCACTTGGGTAGCGCCCATGTGAACGGCAGGCGCCAAGGGGGAGATTTGCCGCATGGAGCCGTCACCAAAATATTCGAGTCCCCCATCGACCCACAAGGGGGTGGCCGGGAATATAAAAGGAATGGCACTGGAGGCCATCAGGTGTTCAATGGTGACAGGTTGCAATTCTGCTCTGCGGCCGGGTCGGCTCCAAGGGGTCGCGCCCATGTCGTCTGCGGTCTGGCAAAAAGTCCAGTGCACGCCGCTGGAGTAACTCGATGCCGTGATGGCCAAGGCGTGGATGGTTCCGCTGGACAGGGCGCGGTCAATGCCCGTCAAGTCAATGGCATGGTGCAAGGTGTCCACCAAGGGCATGCTGTCTAGCACAGCACCTTGCGAGCGGGCCGACAAAGTCACGCCCAAAGCGGTGGCCCAACGACTCCATTGGCTCAGTGGGGTGCGGGGTAAGCGGTACACGGCATGGGAGCGAAGCCGCAGCCAGAAATCGGCCAAGTGCTGAAAGGCCTGCACACCATGACTTGCTTGGCCCGCCAGAAAGCTGGCGTTGAGTGCTCCCGCAGAAGTACCCACCAAAATGTCAAATGGAAAAGGGCTGTCGTCAGGCAACAACTGGGCTAAGGCTTGCAGCGCGCCCGCTTGGTAGGCGGTGCGGGCACCACCGCCCATCAAGACCAAGGCTTTGCGAGGAGGGCAAGCGCTCGAAAGGGGGGCCGTCAAGGCGTCCAGGTGCATTGTGCTGGCTCCCGCCCATGAATCAATTGCAACATCGCCCAACAGCTTAGCATTGAATTGGGCATTTCAGGTGGATTCATCCGCTTTGCGGGGGGGTAAATGGGCGGCTATTGCTTTGTGCAAAACGCGGGCGCATAGTGAAGTCAATGGTTTGAATTTCTGCGTTCCCCAACCCTTCGCGAGGAGGGTATTTCAACCCCGTAGATAGCAGGAGGCTATGCATATGAATTTGACGATCAGTGGACACCACCTTGAGGTCACGCCCGCATTACGTAACTACGTGACGGGTAAATTGGATCGCATCATTCGTCACTTTGACCAAGTCGTGGACGTGAAAGTTTTGTTGATGGTGGAAAAGCAAAAAGAAAAAGAAAAACGACAGCGAGCGGAATGCAATATCCATGTCAAAGGCAATGACCTGTTTGCCGAAAGTGCCCACGAAGATTTGTACGCCGCCGTGGATGAGTTGATGGATAAATTGGACCGCCAAGTGGTCCGGCATAAGACCAAGTTGACAGAGCATCACCACGAAGCAACCAAGCGAATGATGTGAGTGTCTTTGACCGATTCAAGGCCGCTGCAAAGCGGCCTTTTTTCATGAGCTGGGCCCTCAGGGCTTGTTCCGGCATGCGGGAAGACCCTAGGAGGTGCATAATCCCCTGCTCATGAATCGCCTCTCCTCCATCCTTCCTGTTGCGCAAGTTCTCGTTGGACTTGAAGCCACAAGCAAAAAACGCGCTTTCGAAGAGGCGGGGTTGCTGTTTGAAAACCTGCATGGTTTGTCGCGCGCTTTGGTCACGGACAGCCTGTTTGCTCGTGAGCGCCTCGGCTCTACCGGTCTAGGCCACGGTGTGGCCATCCCCCACGGCCGGATCAAAGGACTCAAATCCCCCATGGCGGCTGTTTTTCAGTTGGCCAGCGCCATTGGATTTGACGCGCCCGATGAGCAAGCGGTCAGCTTGCTGATTTTTTTGCTGGTGCCTGAAACGGCGACCCAAAAGCATTTGGAAATTTTGTCGGAAATCGCCGAAATGCTCACCGACACGGTCCTGCGCGAAAACATCAAACACAGTGCAAGCCAAGAGTCGCTGCATCAACTGATTGCTATTTGGCAGTCTGCCCAAACCGTTTAATTTTCAGGTTCGTCATGAAGCCTACCGTCGTCAGCGCTGACGTGTTGTTTGAAGACCACCGCGGCAAACTGAAGTGGCAGTGGATTGCAGGTTTAGGGGCTTCCGAGCGCAGGTTTGATGAAGTGGCGGTTCGCGCAGCCCGTTCCGGTGCCGATTTGGTCGGGTACCTCAATTACATTCACCCCTATCGTGTGCAAATTTTAGGGGAGCGCGAAGTCGCTTACCTGACCAGCGCAACGCCTGAAGATTGCGCCCGGCGAATTGCCCGTATCGTCACCTTGGAGCCACCCGTATTGGTGTTGGCCGATGAGCAAACTGCGCCCGAGGGTTTGCTCTCGATGTGCGAGCGTGCACAACTGCCGATGTTCTCCACCAAAGAGTCGTCGGCTTTTGTGATCGACGTGTTGCGGGCTTATTTGTCCAAACATTTTGCCGATCGCACGACCATGCATGGCGTGTTCATGGACATTTTGGGCTTGGGCGTACTGATCACCGGCGAGTCGGGCTTAGGTAAAAGCGAATTGGGTCTGGAGTTGATTTCGCGTGGCAACGGGTTGGTGGCTGACGATGCTGTCGATTTGTTCCGCATCAACCAAACCACCATTGAAGGCCGCTGCCCGGATTTGCTGCAAAACTTGCTGGAAGTGCGGGGCATTGGCTTGCTCGATATTCGCGGCATTTTTGGCGAAACCGCGGTGCGCCGAAAAATGCGCTTGAAGCTGATCGTGCACCTGGTGCGCAAAGAAAATTTTGAGCGCGATTACGAACGCCTGCCCGCAGACCCTTTGATGCAGGATGTGCTGGACATCCCGGTGCGCAAAGTGGTGATTCAGGTGGTGGCGGGCCGCAACATTGCGGTGTTGGTCGAAGCCGCGGTGCGCAACACCATTTTGCAAATGCGCGGCATCGACACTTACCAGGACTTCATCGAGCGCCAGCGCCGCGCCATGGAGTGAGCCTTAAAGGGTGGCGCGGTGAGGGCAGGGCTTGCGGGTGCAGTGGGCATACAAACTCAAGGCGTGGTCCGCAATCACAAAGCCCTTGGCCAGGGCAACCGCCTGTTGACGCTGTTCAATCTCGGCATCGTAGAACTCTTCAACTTTGCCGCAATCGAGGCAGACCATGTGGTCGTGGTGCTGCCCTTCATTGAGTTCGAAAACGGCTTTACCACTTTCAAAATGGTTACGGCTCAAAATGCCCGCCTGCTCGAACTGAGTAAGTACCCGGTAAACCGTCGCCAGGCCAATGTCGGCGTTTTCGGACAGCAAGTGGCGAAACACATCTTCTGCGGTCATGTGGCGTTGGACGCCTTTTTGGAAAATCTCCAGGATTTTCAGCCGCGGCAAGGTGACTTTCAACCCGGTGCTTTTGAGTTCGTCTGAATGGTCCATAGGTCATAGGCATTTGTGGAGGCGGTCTTGCAGGGGCATGTGTGCCGCTACAATGATCCGATCATTTGTTACGCACCCATCCATGACAGATTATCAGTCCTTTCGCATTTCCTCCGCACTCTGCTTGGCGCTGCTCGCAGGCGCTGGCCTCGGCTTGTCGGGGTGCGCCAATCCTTTTGCGTCTTTTGACCTCAGAGGCGGTGTCTTGTACAAACCCGAAATTGTGCAAGGCAATTTTGTTTCCAGTGAGCAGCGCAAGGCCTTGAAACTGGGCATGCCCCGTGCCCAAGTCAAGGATATCTTGGGTACGCCCTTGATGGCCAGCGTGTTCCATGCCGACCGTTGGGATTATGTTTTTACCATCCGCCGCCAAGGCGTGGCTGCGCAAAGTTTCAAATTGAGCGTGCAATTCAAAGGCGATGCGTTGGCTGAAATTGACAGTGATGATTTGCCCAGCGAAAACGAATTCGTTCAACGCTTGGTGGGTGAAAAACGCGCTGTGCAGGCGCCCTTGTTGCAAGCCAGCGAGGAAGACTTGCGCAAATACCCCGCAGGTACGCCAGACAAATCTGCTGAAGCCTTGCCCCTGACGCCGCTGCCTTCGACGTACCCGCCTTTGGAGCCTGCTGTCCGATGAACGCACCTCATAACGCAGCCGATCCCCCCTTGGCCATTGCAGTGGCGGGTGCTACTGGCCGCATGGGCCACATGCTGATTGAGGCGATCACCCAGTCCGATGACTGTTGTTTAACGGGTGCATTGGATGTGGCCACGAGCCCCGCGCTGGGCCACGACGCCAGCGCTTGGCTGGGCAAAACCAGCGGTGTGAACGTGACCTCTGATTTGCGCCATGGCCTTCAAAACTCGCAATTCCTGATTGACTTCACCCGTCCTGAAGGCACGATGGCCCATTTGCAGGTGTGCCGTGCTTCAGGGATCAAAGTGATCATTGGCACCACGGGTTTCAGCGATGCGCAAAAAGCCGAGATTTCGGAAATAGCCAAAGACATTGCCATCGTGATGGCACCGAACATGAGCGTGGGCGTGAATGTGACGCTCAAATTGCTCGAAATGGCCGCCAAAGCCATGTCCACCGGTTACGACATTGAAATCATTGAAGCCCACCATCGCCATAAAGTGGATGCGCCTTCGGGCACTGCTCTCAAAATGGGCGAGGTGATTGCCGATGCCCTTGGCCGTGATTTGAAAGACTGCGCGGTGTATGCCCGCGAAGGCGTGACCGGCGAGCGCGATCCTTCCAGCATTGGCTTTGCCACGATCCGGGGCGGAGACATTGTGGGCGACCACACCGTGCTGTTTGCGGGAACGGGCGAGCGCATTGAGCTGACGCACAAGTCATCGAGCCGCGCCACTTATGTGCAAGGCAGTCTGCGCGCAACGCGCTTTTTAGCCACTCAAGAACGCGGGCTGTTTGACATGTTCGACGTGCTCGGACTGCGCTGAATACACCCAGGTGAGACGCTGTGAGTTGGCTTGAATCTGTTCTGCATGGCGACGCCTTGACCCAAACGCTGGCCGCTTTGTTGCTGGCGCTTTCGGTCAGTTGCTGGGTGGTCATTGTCTGGAAGTGGCGCTTGTTGCGCCGTGTCAAAACCGATGTGAGCCTCAGTACAGCTGCATTTTGGCAGGCCCCTGATTTCGAGCAGGCCACCCAAAAAGTAGCGCATTTTGACCGGGATGGCTGCGTGAGCCCCTTGTTGGCAGCCACCTTGTTGCCCTTGGGGGGAACCTTGGGGGCCGCAGGCGATCGCACTTCTCAGCTGACCCGTGTTTTGCGCGACGCGCTTCAAGGCGTGGTCTTGCGTTTGCAATGGGGGCAACTGCTGTTAGCCACTGCCGGATCGGTTTCACCATTTATCGGTTTATTGGGCACGGTGTGGGGCATTTTCAATGCCCTGACCGGTATGGCCGAAGCCGGGCAAATCACCATCGATAAAGTGGCTGGACCGGTCGGTGAAGCCTTGGTCATGACAGCGGCGGGCTTGGCTGTCGCCATTCCGGCCGTGCTGGCTTACAACGTGATGGGGCGGCAAGTGGGCCGCATTGAGGTCCATCTTGAAGGCTTTGCCCACGACCTGCGCGCCTTGCTCACAGGTCAGGACTGAGCATGGCCTTTGGCCGTCTAGAACGCACCCGCACCGATGCGCCCATGAGCGACATCAATGTGACCCCTTTGGTGGACGTGATGCTGGTCCTGCTGGTGATTTTCATCTTGACAGCGCCCCTTTTGACCAGTGCCATCCGCCTGGAGCTGCCCAAGGCGCAGGGTGCTCAGGCCGGTGAAGCGCCCTTGGCAGTCACCTTGGTGGTGAACAGCCAGGGGCAGGTTTTTTTAAATGACAAGTTGACCTCATTGCCCGCGTTGGCCGCCCAATTGAAAGATGTCGCCGCGCGCAGACCCGACACCGAAGTGCAGCTGCGTGCCGATCAGTCTGTGCCCTATGGCCGTGTGGTGGAGGTCATGGGAGTGACCCAAAAAGCCGGGTTGTCTCGCATTGGCTTTGTGGCAGACGCGCCTTCGCCGACCGTTGCACCTTAAGACGCTGCAATCCGCAGCCCCTGCCCAGCTTGCTCAGGCGAGCCTCTACAATTTGCCCCATGCAAGACAAGTACAACCACCTCGAAATTGAACAGTTGGTGCACAGCCAATGGACGGCCAGCGACGTTTACCGCGTGACTGAAGACGCTTCTAAAAAGAAATATTACGCCTGTTCTATGCTGCCGTATCCCAGCGGCAAGCTGCACATGGGCCATGTGCGCAACTACACCATCAACGACATGCTGACGCGCCATTTGCGTATGAAGGGCTTCAATGTGTTGATGCCCATGGGCTGGGATGCCTTTGGCCTGCCCGCTGAAAACGCTGCGCTGAAAAACGGCGTGCCACCGGCCAAGTGGACCTACGACAACATTGCTTACATGAAAAAGCAAATGCAGGCGATGGGCTTGGCCATCGACTGGTCGCGTGAAGTCGCGACGTGCGATCCGACGTACTACAAGTGGAACCAGTGGCTTTTTTTGAAGATGCTCGAAAAAGGCATTGCCTACCGTAAGACGCAGGTTGTGAACTGGGACCCGGTGGATCAAACCGTGCTGGCCAACGAGCAAGTCATTGACGGCAAAGGGTGGCGCACCGGCGCACCGGTTGAAAAGCGCGAAATCCCGGGTTATTACCTGAACATCACCCATTACGCACAAGAGCTGCTGGACCATGTCCAAATCGGCAACGAGAAGGCCAGCTTGAACGGTTGGCCTGACAAGGTGCGCCTGATGCAGGAGAACTGGATTGGCAAATCGGAGGGCGTACGGTTTGCATTCCCGCACACCATCACGGGCGCAGAAGGTGCTCTGATCGGCGAGGGCAAATTGTACGTTTTCACCACCCGAGCAGACACCATCATGGGCGTGACTTTCTGCGCGGTGGCGGCCGAGCACCCTTTGGCGGCCCATGCTGCGGCAAACAATCTCGCCTTGGCGGCCTTCATAGAAGAGTGCCAAACCGGTGGCACCACCGAAGCCGAAATGGCCACGCAGGAGAAAAGGGGCATGGCCACAGGCTTGTTCGTGGCGCACCCTTTGACGGGCGCCAAGGTTGAAGTGTGGGTCGGTAACTATGTGTTGATGTCTTACGGCGACGGCGCGGTCATGGGTGTGCCTGCACACGACGAGCGTGATTTTGAGTTCGCCCTGAAATACAAGTTGCCAATCCAGCAGGTGGTTACCATGAGTTCGGGTGTTGTCGGTGCAGCGTCGGTGTTCGATGCAACGGCTTGGAAAGACTGGTATGCCACTAAAGCGGGCGTGTGCGTCAACTCCGGTGAACTCGACGGACTGCCTTTCAAAGCGGCTGCCAGCACAGTAGCCGAGCTGCTTGCCGCCAAAGGTTTGGGCGAGAAAAAGACCACTTGGCGTTTGCGTGACTGGGGTGTGAGCCGCCAGCGCTACTGGGGCACGCCGATCCCGATCATCCATTGCGATGAACATGGTGCTGTGCCGGTGCCCGAAAAAGACCTGCCCGTGGTGTTGCCGCAAGACTGCATTCCCGACGGCTCGGGCAACCCATTGCACAAGCACGAAGGCTTTCATGCGGGTGTGACTTGCCCGGTGTGCGGCAAGGCCGCGCGCCGCGAGACCGACACAATGGACACCTTTGTGGATTCGTCTTGGTATTTCATGCGCTACTGCGACCCGACCCACACCGACGCCATGGTGGCCGAAGGTGCGCAGTACTGGGCACCGATGGACCAGTACATCGGCGGCATTGAGCATGCGATTTTGCATTTGTTGTACGCCCGCTTTTGGACCAAGGTCATGCGTGACATGGGTTTGGTCCAGGTCGATGAGCCCTTCACCAAATTGCTCACGCAAGGCATGGTGCTCAACCACATTTATTCGCGCCGCACGGCCAAAGGCGGTAAAGACTATTTCTGGCCGCAGGACGTAGAGCATGTTTTTGACGACACCGGCAAGATCGTGGGTGCCAAGCTGATCCATGCCGCGGCCAGTGGAGACGGTGAGTTGCCTGTGGGCACGCCCATCGACTACGAAGGCGTGGGCACCATGTCCAAGTCGAAAAACAACGGCGTGGATCCGCAAGATTTGATTGAAAAATACGGTGCCGACACCGCACGCCTGTACACCATGTTCACAGCGCCACCCGAGGCAACGCTGGAATGGAATGATGCAGGTGTGGAAGGCAGCTACCGTTACTTGCGCAGGGTCTGGAACTTTGCTGTCAACCACGAAGCCGCCATCCGCACCGGTATGGCCTTGGACCACAGCCAAGCCCTGACCTTTGGCAAGGCTGCCAAAGACCTGCGTCGAGACATTCATACCGTGCTCAAGCAGGCTAATTACGATTACGAGCGGATGCAATACAACACCGTTGTCTCGGCGTTGATGAAAATGCTCAACACCTTGGAAGATGCGGTGTTGACGGACAGCGGCGAAGACGCAGCCGCCTTGGCCGAGTGTTTCTCGATCCTGCTTCGCGTGCTGTACCCGGTCTGCCCGCACATCGCCTTCTCTTTATGGAAAAACTTGGGTTATGCCGCTCGCCAGGGTGACTTGCTCGACGCGGTGTGGGCGGAGGTAGACGAGACCGCTTTGGTGCGCGATGAAATCGAGCTAATGCTGCAGATCAACGGTAAATTGCGTGGTGCGATTGTGGTGCCTGCTACCGCTGACAAAGCCTTCATTGAGCAAGTCGCCATGGCCAGCGAAGAGTTCCAAAAACAAGCTGCTGGCGCCGCGCCTAAAAAAGTGATTGTGGTGCCCGGTCGCTTGGTCAACTTGGTGATTTGAAGATGAATCGCCGTAGCCTTTTGCGTTATTTCGGCCTTGCGCTCTCAAGCGGCGGCGTGTTGGCCGTCAGCGGCTGCGGTTTTGAGCTGCGCCAGCCCCAGCGCTTTGCCTTCAAAACGGTCTACCTGACCTTGCCGGCCAATTCGGCCTTGGGCGTGGAGATGCGCCGTAACCTGTTGGGCAGTGGCCAGTTGGTGGTGCTGAAGGATGCGCCTGACTTGCTCAAGGCCGATGTGGTGCTGGATGTCTTTTCTGAGCTGCGAGAACGCGTGGTGGTGGGCATGAACGCATCGGGGCAAGTGCGAGACCAGCAACTGCGCTTGCGCATCAAGTTCAGGCTGCGCACGCCTGCCGGTAAGAATTTGATTCAGGATGTGGAGCTTTTTCAGCAACGCGACTTGAGCTACACAGAGACCGCCGCCCTGTCCAAAGAAATTGAAGAAGCGTCGCTCTACCGCGAAATGCAAACTGACATCGTGCAGCAAATCATGCGCCGCCTGGGCGCGGTGCGCGAGCTGTAGGCCATGCAACTGGGCCTGCCGCAACTCCATGCGCATTTGCAAAAAGGTTTGCGCAGCCTGTACACCGTGCATGGCGATGAGCCTTTGTTGGCACAAGAAGCGGCGGATGCGATTCGCGCCACAGCCCGCGCGCAAGGTCATACCGAACGATCCGTGCATACGGTGGCGGGCGCGCACTTTGACTGGAGTGAAGTGCTGGCCACTGGCAGTTCCCTGAGTTTGTTCGCGGATCGCCAAATTCTGGAGATCCGCATCCCCTCGGGCAAGCCCGGCAAAGAGGGCAGCACGGCCATTCAGCAACTGGCCGAAGCGGCCCAGGACAACCAAGATACCTTGACCATGGTGGTGCTGCCGCGACTGGACGCCGCGACCAAAAAGGGCGCTTGGTTCGGCGCGCTGGATAACTTTGGCGTGGTGCTTCAAGTGGAACCTGTTGAGCGTCAAGCTTTACCGATGTGGATTGCGCAGCGCTTGCAATGGCAGGGCCAGCGGGTGGCGGGCGGCGAAGAAGGTCAACGCAGCTTGCAGTTTTTTGCCGACCGGGTGGAGGGCAATTTGCTGGCGGCGCATCAGGAAATTCAAAAACTGGGTTTGCTCTACCCTGAAGGTGAGTTGAGTCAGGCGCAGATCGAAGGCGCGGTGCTCAACGTCGCCCGGTATGACGTTTTCAAGCTCTCAGAGGCGGTGCTGTCGGGTCAAGTGGCCCGTGTGCAGCGCATGCTCGAGGGATTACAAGCCGAAGGCGAAGCAGCGGTTTTGGTCCACTACACTTTGGCCGAAGACATCCGGGCACTCAAACGCGTCAAAGACGCGATGGCGCAAGGCCGTCCGATGCCCATGGCCTTGCGTGAAAACCGGATCTGGGGCACCAAAGAAAAGCAGTACGAGCGCATATTGCCTCGCTTGTCGCAGGCCAATCTGGCTCGCATGCTGTTGGCCGCGCACCAAGTCGATGGCATCGTCAAAGGCCTGAAAGTGCCTGAATGGCCCACCGATGGTTGGCAGGCATTGCAGCGATTGGCCATGCGCATGAGCCGGGCCTGCGCCATTCGTTAAGTCGGGGCCTGGGTTTGCAATGTGAGGCGGTCTCACACGCCTTGCCCTACACTGCGTGTTTTATTCACCATCAAAGGTTGCGCCATGGCCCTTCACCGCCGCTTTGTTGTTTCATTGTGTGCAGCACTGGGGTTATTCAATGCAGCTTCGGTTTGGGCGCAGGTTGACAGTTTCCCCACGCAGCCCATCAAGTTGTTGATTGGCTTTGCACCCGGCGGCAGCTCCGATACGGTGGCTCGCATCATGGCCCCCAAGTTGGGCGAGTTGCTCAAGCAAAGCATCGTCATCGACAACAAGCCCGGTGCTGGCGGCAATATTGCAACCGACTTGCTGATCAAAGCGCCCGCCGATGGCCACACCATCATGCTTGGCACCGTGGGCTCGATTTCGGTCAACCAGCATTTGAACAAACTGAACTACAACCCGATCATCGACATGGCCCCCTTGTCGATGGCGGTCATTTTTTCCAACGTGTTGGTGGTCAACGCCGCCAGCGATGTGCGCACTTTGGATGACTACATCAAACAGGGGCGCGTCGATAATTCGCGTTTGTCATTTGGTTCGTCCGGCATTGGCAGCGGGGGTCATTTGGCAGGCGAATTGCTCAAGATGGCAGCGGGCCTGAACAACCAGCATGTGGCCTACCGCGGCGGCGCACCCGCCATGAACGACTTGTTGGGCGGTGTGTTGCCCTCCATCTTTTCAAGCCCGACCGATGCGGTCCAGCACATTCAAACGGGCAAGTTGCGGCCCATTGTTTCCACGGGCAGTAAACGCCTGGAGGCCTTGCCCAGCGTGCCGACCATTGCCGAGTCTGGTTACCCCGGGTTTGAAGCGGTGAACTGGTACGGTTTTGCCGCCCCCTTGAGGACGCCACCCGAGGTTGTCAAAAAATTGAATGCGGCCTTGGTTGCAAGCTTGAAAGACCCCGGCGTTGCCGCACAGTTGCGCAAACTGGGACTGGACCCCGCGCCCTCAAGCCCCGAAGAAGCGGCCAAATACTTTCGTGCTGAAAGCGACAAGTGGGGCGCCCTGATTCGCAAAGCCAAAATCAAGGCAGACTGATGCGCACTTCAACAGCAGCCACCATGGCTGAAAAAATACTGGCACGGCATGCGGGCCTCGACCATGTTCGCGTCGGCGACATCGTGGTGGCCAAGGTGGACTTTGCAATGGTGCACGACGCACGCGCACCCAACACCATCCGCATGGTCAACAAAATGGGGGCAAGCCGTTTGCCCTTTGCCAGCAAGACCGCTTGGGTCCTGGACCATTTCTCGCCCCCACCCACGGTGGAAGCCGCGCAGGGCCACACTGCCATGCGTCAATTTGCCGAAGAACACGGCAGCGTCTTGTACGACATTGGCGACGGTATTTGCCATCAAGTCATGCCCGAAGGCGGCCACCTGACCTGCGGCGACTTGATTGTCGGCACCGACACCCATTCGGTGACGTACGGCGCATTCAATGCTTTCGGCACCGGCATCGAGGGCACCGATGTGACCGCCGTTATGTCCACCGGTAAAGTCTGGTTGCGTGTGCCCGAATCGGTGCGGGTGAATATCCACGGCAGATTGCAGCCGGGCGTCTGGGCCAAAGACATTACCTTGTACATGCTCGGGCGTTTCGGTGCCGAGGGCCTGAACTACCGCGCCATTGAATACGTAGGTTCAGCCGTCAGTGCAATGGAAATCGACGACCGCATGACCTTGGCCAACCATGCCGCTGAATTGGGTGCCAAAGCGGCCCTTTTGGAGGCCGATCACAAGACCTTCGCGTGGCTCGCCCGCCATGGTGCCAAGCCCCCACAGGCGGTGACGGCCGACGAGGGCGCAACGTATGCCGATCGGTTTGAAATCGATGCCTCTCAACTCGCCCCGCAGGTGGCGCGCAAGCATGCGGTGGATGACATTGTGGCTGCCTGTGAGGTGGTGGGGCAAAAAATCAACTTTGCACTCATCGGTACCTGCACCAATGGCCGCCTGGACGATATTCGGCAGGCTGCAGCGATTTTGAAGGGCCAACGTATCGCCAAAGGCGTACGCATGATCATCACCCCCGCCTCAAGGCAGATTTACCTGGCCGCCGCCCGCGAAGGCTTGATCGAAGCTTTGACCGAAGCCGGTGCCTCTGTGGAGGCCGCCGGTTGCGGCACCTGCGTGGGCATCACCAACCATTTGATTCCTGGTGACCGCGAAGTGGTGATTTCGAGTGCCAACCGCAACTTCCAAGGGCGCTTGGGCAACCACGACGCCGACATCTGGCTGGGCTCGGCCGCCACTGTGGCTGCGTCGGCCTTGACCGGTCGCATCACCGATCCGCGCACCGTGCCGGGTGGCCAATGGGAGGCCTCGCATGTCTAAAGATCTGATGAGTGGCCGCGTGTACCTCTTGGGTCATGACGTGAACACCGACCTGAACTGCTCAGGCAAATACCTGCCTGGCAAAGACGAGGCTTTTATTGCGGCGCAAGCGTTTGAAGCTGTGTCGCCCGGCTTTGCCAGCCGCTTTATGGCGGGGGGCGTGATCGTGGCGGGCACGCACTTTGGCATCAACTCTTCGCGTGAGCAGGCGGTGCATATCTTGCGGCGCATGGGCGTGAGTGCGATTGTGGCGCCCTCGTTCGGGCGGCAGTTTTTTCGCAATGCCATCAACAACGGTTTGCCGGTGCTGGAATGCGACATTACCGGCTTGGCCGATGGCGATGACATCACCATCGATTTGTCGGTGCCTGTTTTGCAAGTGCAGGCCAAGCAGATCAGCCGTCCTTTGGCGGCGGTGCCGCAAGCCATTCGGGCCATTTTGCAAGAGGGTGGTTTGATTCCGTTTTTGAAAAAATACCCCGATTGGGAAGTCCCGGCATGAGCAACTTGAATCCCGTTGGCCGCGCGACCCGATTGCGTCAGGTTTTGCGCGCCCGTTTGGCCGCTGCCCGCACGGGTCCGGCCTTGGTCGCGCCTGGTGTGTACGACGGCTATGGTGCCCGCATGGTCGCCCAGCTCGGTTTTGAGGCGGTGTATATGACGGGCAATGGCGTCTCGGCCAGCCTGCTGGGCCGCCCTGACGTCGGCTTGGTGGACTTGTCGCTCATCACCGGGCATGCCCGGCGTGTGGCCGCATGCATGGATTTACCGGTGATCTGCGATGCCGACACCGGTTATGGTGGCGTGGTGGCCGTGCGCCGCACGGTCGAAGAATTTGAAGCCGCAGGCGTGGCCGCCATCCACATCGAAGACCAACTCTCACCCAAACGCTGCGCGCAATTGCCCGGTGCCCGCACGGTGCTGCCCTTTGACGAAGCGGTGGCCAAAATAGAAGCCGCCGTCGCCGCGCGCAACGACCCTGCTTTCATGGTCATTGCCCGCACTGACAGCGTTGGATCGGGCGGTTTGGCCGAAGGCATTCGCCGTGCCCAAGCCTTTGAACAGGCGGGCGCGGATGCGGTGTTTGTCGAGCTCAAAGCGCATGAGGGCATTCTGGCCGACCTGCGCCAGATCGCCGATGCGATCCGTATTCCCTGCACAGTCAATATGGATGCGGGCGGCCCCTTGGGCATGCTGCACAGCAACCAGCTGCACACCCACGGCATAGGCTTGGCGATTTACCCGGCCTTGTTGCGCAACGCCTTGGGTTTTGCCATGCGCGACGCCTTGCAACACCTGCAAGCCGATGGCAGCACCCAAGCCATGCGCCCCCGCATGCTCAGCAGCCAAGAATACAACGACTGCCTCGGGCTGCCTGAAGTGGAGGCCTGGGAGAGGCGGTTTTCGGACTGAGCACCACGGCGAAAAGACAACAGCAGTCTCATGCGATGCCCCCAAGGTGCGAGACAATGCGAAAATAGCGTCCATGAACGCTCCTTTGACAGCCCCATCCCTTGACCCTGCCGCTGCAGACAGTGTGGCAGCGCAAATGCATACGCTTGGCCAGCAGGCCAAGGCGGCCTCGGCTTTGATGGCCAAAGCCCCTGTGGCGGTCAAGAACGCAGCGCTCAAGCGTTTGGCAGCTTTGCTGCGCGCAAACACCGACCGGTTGCAAATCGACAATGCCAAAGACCTGGACCGCGCCCAAGCGGCTGGCTTGTCCGGCCCCATGCTGGACCGTCTCAAACTGAGCCCGCAAGTGCTCGAAACCTGCGCGCTGGGCTGTGAGCAGCTGGCCGCCATGCCGGATGTGATTGGCGAGATCGTTGGCATGAAACAGATGCCCAGCGGCATTCGCGTGGGCCAGATGCGGGTGCCGATCGGGGTGTTCGGTATGATTTTCGAAAGCCGCCCGAATGTGACCATCGAGGCGGCCAGCCTGTCCCTCAAGAGCGGCAATGCCTGCATTCTGCGCGGTGGCTCGGAAGCCATCGAGTCCAACAAAGCCTTGGCCTTGTTGGTCCAACAAGCCTTGACCGAAAACGGTTTGCCTGCTGACGCAGTGCAACTGGTGCAAACCAGCGACCGCGAAGCGGTGGGCCATTTGATTGCCATGCCCGCTTATGTGGATGTGATCATTCCGCGCGGCGGCAAGGGCTTGATCGAGCGCATCAGCCGCGACGCCAAAGTGCCAGTGATCAAGCACTTGGACGGCAATTGCCACACCTACATCGACGACCCCTTTGACCTGGCCATGGCCGTCAAGGTGGCCGACAATGCCAAGACCCACAAATACAGCCCTTGCAATGCCATTGAAGGCTTGCTGGTGGCGCGGGCTTCAGCAGCCACCTTTTTACCGGCCATTGGGGCGGTCTATGCCGCCAAAGGCGTTGAGATGCGTTGTTGCCCTGAATCCAAGGCTATTTTGGCCACCGTGCCTGGTGCCAAGTTGGTTGACGCTACTGAGCAAGATTGGTTTGAAGAATACCTGGCTCCGATCATCAGCATCAAGCTGGTGGATGGCGTGGATGCGGCGATTGCCCACATCAACCATTACTCGAGCCACCACACCGATGCTATTTTGACCCGCGACCACAGGCATGCGCAGCGCTTTTTGCGCGAGGTGGACTCGGCCAGCGTCATGGTCAACACCAGCACCCGCTTTGCCGATGGCTTTGAGTTCGGCTTGGGGGCCGAAATTGGCATTTCTACCGATAAATTCCATGCCCGTGGCCCCGTTGGTATTGAAGGCTTGACTTCACTCAAGTATGTGGTGCTGGGTGACGGCGAAGTGCGTCATTGAAAATTCACACCTGCCCCGCATGATTCGCTGTCGCAACAGCGCTTGCAATTGTCAGTGTGCCCCCCATATAAAAGCTTCTTGATTTCCCAACACCTGTTCAAAGGTTCTCTCTATGGTTCCCCATCTCGTCACTGCCCTGACTGGCCCTATCAATGAGCTGGAGCAGCGCATTTTAGATTCGATGCCTGCCATTGAACGCTGGTTTCGTTTGGAGTGGATGGAGCACACGCCGCCCATTTATTCGTCGGTGGACATCCGCAACGCCGGATTCAAACTGGCGCCAGTGGACACCAATCTGTACCCCGGCGGCTGGAATAACCTCACGCCCGAAATGCTGCCACTGGCGGTGCAAGCCGCGCAGGCGGCCATTGAAAAGATCTGCCCCGAGGCCAAAAACCTGCTGATCATTCCCGAAAACCACACCCGCAACCCGTTCTACCTGAGCAATGTGGTGCAGTTGCAGCGCATTTTCCATATGGCGGGCTTGAATGTGCGTATTGGCTCGATCAACCCCGAAATCAAGGAAACCACGCTCATCGAGCTGCCCAACGGCGAATCGGTCACCTTGGAGCCAGTCATCCGCAGTCGCCATCGCTTGGGTTTGAAGGACTTTGACCCTTGCACCATTTTGCTGAACAACGATTTATCGGCCGGTGCGCCCGGCATCATCGAAGAGTTGCATGAGCAGTATGTATTGCCACCTTTGCATGCGGGGTGGAGCGTGCGCCGCAAGAGCCAGCACTTTCAGAATTATGAAGAGGTGACCAAGCGTTTTGGCAAATTGCTGGGCATTGATCCCTGGCTGATCAACCCGATGTTCAACCAATGCGGGGAAGTGAACTTTTCTGAGGGCGTAGGCATTGAATGCCTGCAAAGCAATGTGGATGCGCTGCTGACCAAGATCAAGCGCAAATACAAAGAATATGGCATCAATGAAAAGCCTTTTGTCATCGTCAAGGCCGACAACGGCACTTATGGCATGGGCATCATGACCGTGCGCGAAGTGGCCGACCTGGACGCCTTAAACCGCAAAACGCGCAACAAAATGAGCGTCATCAAGGACGGGCAGACTGTCAGTGACGTCATCATCCAAGAAGGTGTGATCACCCACGAACGCATCAACGACGCGGTGGCCGAACCCGTGGTC
>Ga0114959_10001959_pt1 | contig 17481 bp, 16 predicted proteins | sample C_130625_EF_Meta_FD_87317 | JGI IMG/M metagenome (GOLD analysis project Ga0114959, IMG submission 87317) | Freshwater microbial communities from Lake Croche, Canada to study carbon cycling - C_130625_EF_MetaG | ecosystem: Environmental > Aquatic > Freshwater > Lake | place: Lake Croche, Canada...
CTATCTCACCCTCATCAGATCCAGTTAATGCCTTAGCACGATATACATAATCACCTATTTGTTGTGTATGGTTTAATCCTGCAGGATTTATTTTGCCTTCTGCCACACCTTGCTTGCCGGACCAAAGCAATCGACCTTCTTCTTGTGCTATACGATGTATATTAGTGCCTGACTTGGTAGGCTGTATGTCGTAGTTGTCAAAGTGCGAAGCAAGTTTTTGTAGTGTTCTTACCACTGCAAGATACTGGTCACCCACAATGTCATCGGGCACAACTACCAAGATGTCAGTGTCGCTATTTCTACGATGCCCACCTGTGGCACGACTGCCATGGAACCATATTTCTTGTGCAATGGGCACGACTTTGAGTATGTCATCAACCACTGGCTTTCCTGGTTGTTCGCCTTCTGCCACACCTTCAGGAGACCACATCATGTTCTTGGCACCTTTGACTGTGGGTTGAAAGCCTTGTGCTCGGTAGAACTTTGTTAGTTTGGCCTGACTTACTTGTCCTTTGTCCCAGGGATATAGTGTGAGTGCAATGTTATCTTCTTGTGCCAGAGCTTGTAATTCTCGCATGGCTCGTGACCCTACACCCTGACGCAGGGGATATGCTTGGAACCATTTTACTTCTACAGCATCTTTCTTGCTCATGCTAGGTGTCAACTCAAAGAATGCCAACTGCTGGTCATCGCCCTCGCCCCACATCATGACATGATTGTTTTGCCATGTTGCAGGATACTTGGCATAGACTCGTTCAATCCAGGCTTGAGCTTTGCGATCTGTTTGACTGATATCAATTGTGGCTTCTTCCAGGCTTTCTTTAAAAAAATCCGTGGCTTCCCATTTTTGTACCAAAAAGTTCTTTAGTTCTACGGTATTTTTTAAGCCACGGGCTCGCATGAACTGGTTGATTTTAACTGCGCTGTCGTAATCACTGCTGCCAGGCTTGCGAGCATTGCTCATGTCTACTCCCAATCCATCATCTTCCGTGGGATGTCTACTGCCGTAAATCAATAAATTACGCACACGCTTTTGTGCACCGTCGGTAAGTTCTGACTTGTGCTTCTTGAAGATCATTTCTAGAATTTCTTCTAAAAAGTTTCTACTGCGATAACTTCTAGGTGTAGGTTTGGGTCCTCGCAACACATCAGCGGCTTGTTGTATACTAACTGCACGACGTGTGTCTTGCAAGCGCCAAGCAGTTTCATCCATGTACAGGTAAGCAGGTATTTTTCGTTGCTTGGCCAGTATCAGCATTTCTCGAGTGGCTGGACTGCGAACTTCACTTTGTTCTTTCATCAGCACATGTAGACCACGCACACAGGCAATTGGAATTGTATTATCTTGGCTGAACACACGGTCTTCGGACTCTCTTGTGCGATCGGGGCTGTGTTGCCAGGATCTTTCCCAATAGTCAATGGGCTTGACTGGATAGCGTTGCCCTAACCAAGCACCGTCCAACACAAACATGGCAGCTCCAGAACCTACAAATCTATGATAGTCTCCAACCCGACTGCGTGTTGTGCTTAAAAAATACTGATAGCCTCTAGGTGCATAACCAGCTTCGCTGGAGTTGCCTGTGGTACTGCTCAACTTGAACGCACCATCTCGCAAGATATCACGAGCGGCGGTTATACCTGCATAGTGGTATAGTACTGCGGTTGCACCTTCGACTAAAAATTCTTCAGCTCTCATGACAAAAACTTGGCCAATCTGTCTTTGACGTCTTTGATTGTGAAGAAAGGTTTTTCTAGACCACCCGAGAATACAGGATTTTGTGCCCAAATTCTATTCATACTTAGATCAGTGCCGGGCAGTATACCACCATCTTTTTGTCCCAGTTTGACGTTGTGATTTTTAACTCCGGCATAAGCAGGAATAAAAGTCAACATATACAAGTCACCAATGTCCATGCCTGGCTTGACCCCTACACTTTTATAAAACTTGTAGACATAATCCAACTGCTGTGTGCCGGTCATCTGTGCAATTTTTTGTGTGGTTGTTCCTAGTTGGCGAGCAGTTTTGTGTGTAAACTGTATAAGTCCAACAGCTCCGCTCTTTGGATTAGGCTTGTGCGGATTAAACTGTGACTCATGCTTGATAATCCCTGCCAACGCTTCAGGAGCAATGCCTAGTAGACCCGCAACTTTTTGCAATTTCTCAACAAATCCTGGTTCTTGCAGTGCATTATTGCTGAGTTTACCAGTTGGTTTTGCATGAGCTGGCTCAGGTGTATGTTTGGCAACCGGTGGTGTTGGTTTTGTGTGTGGTGTGGCCGGTGGTCGTTCATTGGGCACCATTGGTCCAGCTGGTACCAATACTTCTTGATCAACTTCAAGTCGTGTGTTTCTGTTAAAACCATTGAGCTTGTAAATCTCCTCAGGACTTACTCCAAAGTTTCTAGCTATGGAATAAATTGTGTCGCCAGCACCTGCTATTACTCGTTCGGTGCGTGGAGCTTTTTTTGCAAACGCATCGCCACCGGCAGCGGCCAATCCAGCGGCACCCAGGCCTCTTAAGAACCCTCTACGGCTCAAGTCTGCTTCTTTGATAATTTCTGTGATTTTCATGCGCCGGTCCATCTGGCATATAAGCCTGTGTTCCACGGGTGGTCTGACCAGTCAGTGTTGCGATATACTTTGACTTTGGTACCTTTGATGGCAGTTTCCAGTCTTTTTAAATTCACAGTTACTGGAAAGGCAAACACACGATTCAGTGGATTGTATCTACTACCAATTCGACCAAAACTTGAGTTACCAGGACTTTGTCCTAGATACTCGCCGCCTAGAGTCATGATTTGATCTTGCAGTCGATCAACTTTTTGGGCACCTCTAATATCATCTTTGTCGTGATTGAAATATATATCGTCGATGACCATGTAGCCCATGACTTCAACACCGGGTATCTTACTTAAACTTACCCAGTTGGCTCTGCCACCGGGTGTTTGTGCATCACCTGCTACCAGTGTACATCCCAGTTTGGTCAATGCTATTCCATACAGTGACTTGGCAATGCCTTGCCCGCCAAAATCTGGATCTACAGCAATAGTGCCCACTTGAAAAGATTTCTTAAATGGCAATTCGTTGTTTCTTGACAAGTTTAGTACGCCAACGGGTTGTTTATTGTTGGGTGAATATATAGCAATAGTGGTTGTAGCATTGTCTTCTTGTGCTCGATAAAGCAATCCACTGTTGCCTGGTAATGGTTTTAAATTTTTTGCGTTAGGTGCGTGGTACGCAACAAAATCTTTGCCGCCTGAAAACTCGTAAGGTGCTATGGTTATAATTTCGTTGATGATTTCTTGAGCTTTCATATATTTTTCTTTTATTTATTGAGTCATCGAAGGCACAACTTCTACACCCGGTTGCTGGTATTGTGGATGGTCGCGTAACCACTCACCAGCCACGCGGTTAGCATCACTTTGGCTATTGCCTATGCCATTGAAACGATGCAGTTCAACTCCGTTGCTGTTGATGATTTTCCACCAACCAGTGAAGTTTCCTCCACCACTTGATCGTGGGGGAGCTATTTCAATGTCCAATGGTACTTCTTCTATGTCGTTGAACCTACTGGGCGAAGTGGTGGCTCTCACAGGAGCATTGTTAGTATTGACACCTGTACGGGCAGGTTGAGTTCGTATAGACTTGGGATTTTGGGCATGACTGCCAATGTTGGTTATTTGTGCGCCTTTTACAGACTCTGGTGTCACTCCCCATTCTTTGGCAGCCAGGGCCAGTGCTTCTGATTCTGTGCCAGCAATGACTTCTGTAGATTTATTACCAAGATCAACACGCCACCAGAATTGCTCACCTTCGCGTTTCATTTTGCGCTGTAGTTGTGCTTGTTTAACAAAGCTACGCAAGGCAGCCTTGGGCAGTTCTCCAGCAACATATCGGGCAAAATATTCAATGGTGCTTTGTTCGCCCGATGGTGCCAGGATCTTGTACAACTTCTTCAAGTACTCTTGACGATACTTGTTGGCGTCAGTTGCGGCATCTAAGGCCACTACAAAACGCAACATGGTATTTTTGATTTTGGCTTCGTTGTTGGTTAGGTCACGCAACCAGTCACCACCGGGGCTGCGAAACTCTATGTAGCCGTCCTTGATGTTGGCACTGGTGTATTTTTGTGTTGACATGACATCCAATGCCTTACTAGCCAATTCATTCAAATGACTCTTCATCTTGTCCAGCAATGCTTGAGCCAACTCGGGTCTATGCTTCACTTGATCTTTTACTTTTTCTAAGCCCGATTGACAATAGTGCACACTGGCACGATCAAATTGATCCAACACATATTGATCACCCATTAGTAGGACTAATTTAACATAGTCTAAGGTTCCACCTTTACCGGCATCACTTTTGTTCCATCCAGGCACACTGACATTCATGTGTAGGCCAGTGCTTTCGTTAGTATAACAACCCATCCTGTTGGCCCATTCTCGGATTCGTTCCAAATCATCAAACAGTTCAGCCACTGGCATAGCAGGACTCACAAACTCTAAGCCAGAATCTTCGGCACTGTCGGCACTGTCTAAACTGCCATCGGTTTCTACAATGTAGAATTGATTCGTAGCATCAGGACGTCCTGAACCTTTGATGCTGTGATAACTGCCACCGGGCTTGCAGTCTTTGCCCACTGCATGCTCGAATTCACTGGCCACTTCAGCTATGCTGAGACTGCCGCCTGACATGTGATCGTTCCAGTAAGGCCAAGAGATACTGCCACGACCAAATACATTCATGGCATCTTCCATGTCGCGAATGCCTTCTTCGTTTAACCATGTTTCTTCGTCGTAGTCGTTGTCGCTTTCATGTTCATCACGGAATTCTTCATAGGCATCGTGTTTGCTGTTGTCGTCTTCGCCCCATAGTTTATTGGCATAGTCAAGTATGTCGTTTTTACCGGGAGTATAATCTTCATCGTCGGCCTTGCCTAAAAATTCTTTGATGGTTTCTTCGTCAATGTTGTTGGCCACCCAGGTCACATAAAAGTCAAATCCGTCCTCGTCCCAAGATTCGCTGATTTTGGTGTCTCGCCACTCAAAGAAGGCTTCTTCCATTTTTGACTGAAACTCTCGTACTGCACTACGACCGTTGTAATCGCCATCGTAGAAAAAGTCTGCAATTTGCTGTAGGCTGTAGGCTGTCTCGTTGTAGTCCATGTCAGGCTCTTGATCGTAGTCGTCGGCACTGCCTTGTGCTCCAGGCACATACATTTCAAATTCCATGCCTGCACGAGCATTGATCTGGCTGGCCAATGTGGCCAATGAACTGGGACTCATGTTGATTTCAAACAATCGATCTTCGTCTAGTTCAATGCCTTCTTTGAGCTTTTTGTATTTTTTTGTCAGTGTTGTCAGCAATGCCGGATGCCCTTGACTGTCAACTGCCAATCCCAACTTGTTGGCTTCTTTGCCAACAGCACCGGGATGCACATCGTGTGACAAGGCCATTATGTAGCGTGGATCATCTGCTTCAGCTTTGGTGGGAATATAACCAGAGGCTTCGCTGACTTTTTGGGATTTTTTAAGTTTGGGTCTTGATCGTTTGGATCGCTCGCCCATGATACGACCATAGTCTCGATTGCCATTCACTGGACTGGCACTGTCCTGCGATGGTCCGGCTATGCCGCCCATTCCAGCATCTTCGGCAGCAAAGTATTCATTGGCAAGAGATTCGTACACTGGATATGTGGTAAAAAATTCTGGGTGCTGATTGTCAAAATGACGCATGATGATGCCACCAACTGCATGTGCTTCGTTTTCATATGGACTACCAGTCTTGCCAGCATCTGCGGGCATGTCTTCTCGTTGGTCTTGGCTGTAGTGCACCATTTCGTGTGCCAGTGTACGCAACACATCCAGTATGTGTCGTCCTTGCATTTGAACTTGTATGGTTTCTAGTTCGTTTCTGTAGCGACCAAATGTATGCAGTTGTCGACTGAACTTTTCGTCATCCTTGATTTCAATGTTTGGCAAGTGATCCAATTTCAAATAATCAGCACAATATTCGGCAAACTTCATCACAATGTCGTGTGGATCGTCTGACGGTTTGATTGATTCTGCCAGGCTGAGGCTTTGATCTTTGACACGATTTTTGGCATCAACCAACTGTTGAATATAGCCTTGAGTTCTTAGAATTTTAAATGCAAGATTCTCTGGACCAAATTCACCATGTTTGGCCAAGCCAGTTTGACGCATGTCTTTGATTTTGGCAAACAAGTTTGATATGGTTTCGAAGTTGCCACCGGCAATGGCCTTGTCAATACGAACCACCAGGTCTTCGTACTTGCTTCGAGTACTGATGTGATCAACTGTGGCACGAGTTCTAACTGGCACATGCACCCAGCGTTCGTGCGCCAAGCTATAGATACCGTTGCTGTAGTGTTCCTGTCCTGCAGTCTGAACATACAGTTCCACATCGTAACCGTGTATTTTTATGTTGTGTTGATCGTTGTATTGATATTTCTTGGCATTGAACAGTTCTTTGAAAACTGGGTTGTTTTCTTGCTCGCCGAGATCCACTATCAAGTGTAGGTCTATGTCGCTGTGATCAGTGTAGGTGTAAGATGCATTACTGCCTGTGACAGTAATGTCGGTGATTTCCAAATCGGATAAGGCAAGAAACTGTTGAAAATCTTCTGCGATCTCCAACAGTTTCTTTCGTACTTCAGGCAATAGATTTTCTCGTTTATCCCAAAGCCGAGGATTCAGCTTTGAGTTAAATTTGACGGCATCGCCTAGATTAAATGTTTCTAACTCATGAATGTTCATGAGTGTATTTATTGCTTATTTTGCTTTAGACTTTTTCTGATCCACCTCAGGTGCATCAGCTTCGGCAGCAACTGGAGCATCTACCTCAGTGTTGAGTGCGGCGTTGGCCAGGGCCAACTGTTCACTGGCGGCTTGTGCATCTGCTTGTTGCTTGCGATTGGCTTCGGCTAGTGCATGTAGATCCAAGTACAGTCGATCTTGTTGTGCAAAATCAAACACATAGGTACCTGTGTGCTTCAATAGAATACGCTTGTCAACCCAGACTTTACCGCCTAGATCACGCCAGTTTTCGCAGAATGTCCAGTCTTCACTGTAGTAACGACCTTCGCGCACTGCTGTGTCGTAGTAGGTTTTCATGTAAGGATCTAGTTCTGTGGGCAAGCCAATGTCGTTCTTGAATGGTTTTGTAGCTGGATGTGCATTTAGTTTTTCAAACACATCTCTTGCCACCAACATAAAGCCAGTGCCAGTTTTGCTGACTTCCAACAAGTTGCCGTTGTCTTCTTGTGCGGCACCATCAAATCCGTTAACTACCCATTTAATTGGTAAAGTTTTCATTGGATACAAACCACCAACCACATCTTTGCGTTGATTCAACAACAACAACAAATGCCATGGCTCCCAACCAATGTCAGCATCAATAAACATCAGGTGAGTTGATTCAGGGTTATTTAAGAATTTAGCTACCAGTGTATTTCTAGCACGACTAATCAAGCTCTCATTGGTCATTGTTTCCATTGTCCAATCAATGCCCAACTGGCGGCAAGTATTAGCCCACTTGATGTAGCTCATAAATGTCGATTCAGTCAGCATACCTCCATAACAGGGCATGCAAATATGTACTCTAGTGGTTCTCAAATACTCTACGTCAACTTGAATTTGATTTTGATCTTGAGGTTGTGTTTGTGCTTCGTCAGCCATGAAAATCCTTTCGGGGTTAAAAATTGTGCAGTATTTAACGCTGATCTATCACAGGGGTGTTTTTTTCGCAAGGCTTACAGCTAGTTTCATTTCTAGCAGTTGCCGTTGTAGGCGATCGATTTTGTCTTTCAGTGAGCTTTCAGCCACGCTTTCGTTGGGCACACAGCGGCGTACCTGTCCGCCATTCTTGCCCTTCTTGGTACCTTCGGCATGCTTGCCGGGCCAGCACTTGGTGTATCCATTGCTGTCCTTTTGACCTTTTTTGATTTCATCAAGTTGGCCGCCGGTTAAATCTTCTGGGGCAAAACCAATGTAACTGTTGCCATTTACATCGCCTGCACGAACAACAAAGCAACCGCCTTCTTCAGATTCAACTTCGCCAATTTCCCAACCCATACGATCTAGTATTGCTTCTACCTTTTGTTGTGTGGGAAAGTCAGCATTGTACCACATTCTAGCATATTTTTGCAATGTGTCTTCTTCACCGTCGTCTCCATCACCAGGAGCAAATTCATTCAATGAGCCTTCCGCCACACCTTCTGACTTGGGCTTTTTGTGATGCTTCTTCATGTTGATGGCAATGGCGGCCTGCTGAGCGGCACTGGCAGCCTCCATTACACTTTCGTGGCAGTTCCATTTGCGTAAGGCCAGGGCCTTGCGTGTTGGTTTACCGTGTTCGTCCTTCATTGGACCTTTCATACCACCCATTCTAGCACAGAAACTCTTGCGGCGTTTGGCAGCCTTACTGCCTTTTTTGAGCTTGCTGGGTTTGGTTGTCACAGCAGTTTGCAAGTGACTGCCAGGATGCTCTCTACGATAACTGGCCACACCTTTGGCGTTCAACCCACCATTTTTGTTTTTACCTGACTTCTTTTGCCAAGCGGCGGTTTCTAACAGTGTGGCATTGTCTACTGCGTCAAAATCTTCCCAAATTTGTTCAGCATCGACTCCGTGCTGTTCAGCAATGCTTTCTACCCACTCTTCGATCATGTCAAATTGGCTGTTGAGATCTTAGCTGAGGTCACGGCCATGTGGCCAAGCAGTGGGCGGTTTACGGTCAGTCATTTGTTTTACAATTTCTGCGTTTGCCGCCAACTCTCGTTGTTTCTTTGCATACTGTTCAAATTCGCCACGGCTTTTGAACATAGGAGCTGATCGGTTGGGTCTATCACGATCCATTAATGCTAACTCTGCTCGCATGTCAGCCAAACTGGTTTCATCAATTGGTGCGCCAATGGCAGTATCCAACAAACCAACCACTGTTTTTGCTAATTTGATATTTTTTTGTGTGGCCGGATACATGCTCAGCACCAAGGCCATTTTGCGCTTGGGATCCAAGTTGGGCCAGCCAGCACGAATTTCACTGGCACTGGTAATACCACCTGAAAACTCTATGGTGGGAAGATAATCCATGTAGCCGTGTTGGTCCATGGTATCCAGTGCGCCGTCGGGGCGATACGCTTGTAGGTATCCTGGAGCACCATCTCGTTTGACCTTGCCGGGCTGTGGGCTTTCGCCACGATCTTTTTCACTCCTGACAAATATCAACACAGTGGAAGCTGGATCATATTGTTGTGTTATTTCTTTTGCTTGAAACGGACTTTTGACCTGTACAAAATGTCCTGCAGGAATACCGGCTAACTTGGCCAAGCGTTCTTTGATGGCAAATGGAAATGGTCTGTCGCTGGTGTCATTGGTTGCGGCAATGTAAATGTCCGCACCAGGATAGCGTTTTTCAGCGGCAGTATACAAACTGTAATGGCCACTATGGAAAGGGTGGAAACCACCGGGGATAATAACTAGAGTTTTCATACGCAGGTATTTATACTAAAACTGCGACATTATCCAATAGTCTGTTGGTCCAGTATACAGCACATGTACCGTGCCATTACAGCCCATGACTCCATAAAAATCACTGACTGTAGACTCTTGTGTGCCGTTGAAGTTATGACTGTATCTAGCCAGTTCAAACACACTGGCAGTCATATCAATGTCATCTATGGTGACTTTGTCAATGGTCACAAACAAATCATTGACTATTTTGCCGTCGACCACTGTGGTATCTTCTAGAGTCTTGCCGTCAAGTCTAAATTCCAGCGAGTGTTCACAGTCCTGGTTGTCCAGCACAACATCAATGACCTGTGTTGCGTCTTGATCAAACTGTATTTTGGCTAGAATCTTTGAATTATTGAGCACAGTCAATATCAACTTTGTAGTTGGTTGATTGCAACTCACCGACAACTGACAGTTCATTTTAATATGATAGTGTGATTTTATTAATGGTGCCAGCAGTAAAGTTGCTGACTCGGGCACGAATCCAAGTAAAGTTACCGGTGATGTTGGTGCTGGAATTGCCGGTCAATGGTGTTGAACCCGGCAAGGTATAAACTGTAAACCAATCAGAATCTGAAGTAGGAGTGGTTTCCAGTGTTGCTTGTACTGTAACTGTACCAACTAACGCTGTAGTAAAAAATGCCACGGTCTGCAGACCTGTGCCTTGAAGATAATAGTTTGCGGCCTTTTGTATTCCACCGGCAAATGTCAGACTTGTTCCGTTGTAATTTCCTGTTGCAGAGCCATGCGAAGTTGATGGTAATAGTTGTAGAGAAGCTGTTTTCATAATTTTATTTATCTTGTACTATTTTAAAAGTTTTGCGAAATAAATTGGGCATGATCAAATTCATCATTTGTGTTGTTGCCATGCTGTTGTGATCAATGAAAAAATGACGCTCAAGATACCGACTATTGTACTTGGATTTTGCCCAATTGCCCAAAGCTTCACTTATGCGTATGTCTGGTTGACTGTACACATAGTTGATCAATGCTGATCGATCTTTTGCAGTTATTTTTGCTGATCGAAAATAACTGCGATAATCATAGTCCGAGGGGTTCTTGAGCAGGATCTGATCTGGACTGCCTGCCAATTCTACTTGAGATACATGTGTTTGTACAATTGGTGTTTGTTCTAGTGTTTGTACAAATGCCAGATCATTGGTGTATACATTGATCCAACTTTGAGAAATGCAGATTTTTTTATCCACAGCCTGACTCAATATCTCAGCCATGTCAAATAGATTTTGTTGCCATGCCAGCCGTGGCAAGCCATCGGTAATGAACTGGTCTTTTGCTACGCTGATGGTGCCCCTGTTCCAGCCCTGCCAACTCATGTTCCAATTGATTACTTTGGTAATTTTTACCGGGTCAAGACTGGTGCGCAAACAGTCGGCAGCTTTTAGATAAAAAGTCGCACAATAACGATACTTTCCGTAGTACAAAGTAGTGCGTTTGTGCAACCTAGGCGACTGACTGGTCAACCACGATGATTCCTTCGTCATTTACTTTTCCTTGCATTGATGATTCTGTTTTAAATTCAACCTTGTCGTCGGCAAGATCAGCAACTACCCTGCAGTTTTCTATGCGATCAAACAAGATTTTTTTACTCAATGGAATCCTAATTAGTTCATCAATTTTACGACTCAAGGGTCTTGCACCCATTTTGGGATCGTAGCCTTTGTCGGCAATGTGATCAATTAGAGATTCAGTCAAGGTCAAGTGAATGTTACGATCAGTCAACGATGCTTTGAGTTCGTTCACAAACTTGACCACAATCTTTTTAATGCTCAATTGATCCAACTTGTTGAACTTGCAGACCAAATCAATACGATTGCGTAGCTCGGGCTTGAAGAATTCTTTGACTGCTGAATCTTCTTCTCCGGATCGTGCAAGACTGCTGAATCCAATTGAGTTGCGCTCGTTGTCTCTGGCGCCCAAGTTACTGGTCATGATGATGATGCAGTTGCGTATGTCTACGGTCTTGCCGTTGGCACCGGTGATCTTGCCTTCATCCAACATCTGCAAGAAGATATTAAAAATGTCTGGGTGTGCCTTTTCAATTTCGTCAAACAGCAATACTGAGTAGGGATTCTTGGTAACATCAGCTATAAGTCTACCACCGCCCACATTACCGTCTTCAAAGCCCACATATCCGGGAGGACTGCCAATCAAGCTGGATACTGTAAACTTTTCTTGAAACTCACTCATGTCGTATTTCAGCAGAGTCATGTCAAGATTCTCTGCCAACAGTCTAGCCATTTCGGTTTTGCCTGTGCCAGTTGGGCCCAAGAACAAGAAACTGCCCACAGGGCGTTTGTTGTTGCCAATGCCAGCAAAGTTAACATAGATTCTTTCCAGCACTGGGTCAATCACTTGATCTTGTCCGTAGAGTCGACCTTTGATCTTGCTGTCTAGGTCACGAATCTTGTCGCTTTTTTCGTTCAACAATCGGTCTTCGGGCACACCAGTTGACAAGCTGGTCTGGCGAACAATATGCTCACGAGTTATGGTGATGTTTTTATTGTCGCGAGCTCGTTCTCTTGCACAGGCCGCGTCCAGTAGGTCAATGCTTTTGTCGGGATTCTTACGATCATGTATGTAGCGATGACTCATGTCAACTGCGGCTTCCACTGCGGCAGCATCAATCACAACCGAGTGGAACTGTTCAAGTCTAGCACTCAGTCCTGTGAGAATCTTGCGTGTGGTTTCTTGATCTGGTTCATCCACACTCAATCTATAGAACCGGCGCATCAGTGCACGATCTTTTTCAAACGATTCGTAGTATTCTTCCCAGGTTGTGTTGGCAATGACTTTGAGTGTGCCACGAGCTAATGCTGGCTTCAACATGTTGGCAAGATCTAAACTACTGCCACTGGCTGAGCCGGCACCTTTCATGGTGTGTGCTTCGTCGATGAATAGTATGGCGTTTTTACGAGTTTCCAGGGCCATGATCACATACTTGAGCTTTTCTTCAAAGTCTCCGCGATACTTGCTGCCGGCCAACAATTGTCCAACTTCCAGGCTCCACAGTTCATGTGCTTTGAGGAATTCCGGAACTGTACCTTCTACAATACGCTGAGCAAGGCCGTCGATGATGGCTGTTTTGCCGACTCCAGGATCTCCCACCATCAGCACATTGGCTTTGAATTTACGAGCCAAGATACTGACCATGTCTTCGACTTCACGGTCTCGACCAATCATGGGTTCCAGTTTGCCAGCACGAGCCAGTGCAGTTATTTCTGTACAATGCTCAGTGAGTATTTCTGAAGCTTGGTCGTCTGACATTTTAGCAGTGGTCTGACGATAATTTTTCTGCCAAAAGTCTACAAATTCAGCTTTGTCAATGCCATACTTCAGCATAAAGTAGTGTGCATGACTGTTGGTTTCGGCCATCATGGCCAGGTATAAATCTATTGTGGTGATGAGTCTGCGTCCGGTAAACAACACCTGTGTGTGAGCACGATTAAACACTCGTTCCAGTCCATTGGTCTTTTTGGGCTGTACTGCTGGCTTGACCAAACTGGCCAGGCTATCTAAATAAGCATCAACTTCAAGGTCTAGTAAGTCTACATCAACGCCATACTTGAGCAGGGTCTGGTTGAATGGCTGGTGTCGTACAAGACCCAGCAGTAGATGTTCTATCAGCACATACTCATGTTGTTTCTTTTGAGCTATTTCAGTAGCGTGTTCAATGATTTCATGAATTTCTGGATTGTGTTGCATTGCCGTCCTTGTGTGTCAAAATCAACTTTTGTTAATTATAAACGAAAAACAGTTGGTTGTCAATTACTTATTGACTGTATTTTTGATATGTGTGACCAGATCTTCGGGAATATCTACAGGTAGAACTGCTTTTAATTTAACCAAAATGTCACCGGTTCTGCCGTCGGCGGTTCTGAGCCCTCGTGATTTTAACCTAAGTGTGGTGTCGGGTCTAGTGCGTTCGGGTATGTTGAATTCCAACTGTTGTCCGGTCAAGGTGGCAATACTGCCGGTGGCTCCCAAAATCAACTGCCAAAAATCTGCGGTATAGGTGCAGACCAAATCCAATTGGTCTCGTTGCCAAAATGCATCGGGCTGTACTCTAAATTGTACTATTAGATCTTGATTACCGGCCAACATTCCTGGATACCTAACAGCATCACCATCGTTGATGCCCAGGGGAATTTCAATCTGTACATTGCCGTCGGAACCACGTCCGGGAATGGCCACCAATCGTTGCCCGCCCAGTGCCACATCTTCAAGGCGAATCCAAAGATTCAATCTCTGCTGTGGTGCTCGATGCATATTGCGCTGAGTAAACATTCTAAAAATGTCATTGGGATCAATGCCAGCGCCAAAATTACCAAAATTTATGTTGGGACTATCGTGCTGTTGGCGCTGTACTGGATCACTGAGAACTCGGTAAGCTTCTTCAATTTCCTGAAATTTAGCTGTGTCGCCGCCTTTGTCGGGATGGTGCTGGCTGGCCAGGCGACGATAAGATCTCTTAATCTCATCATCGCTGGCAGTGCGTGATACGCCTAGGGTGTTGTAATAATCTTTCACACAGTAATTATACTGTTGCTGTGTGATGTGTTATAAAACTGGTCTACTGGCCAAGCTGGGTGCAGTTGCTAGTTGTGTTGTTGGGGGAGTTGGGGGTGCTGGGTTTGCTGATCCAAATCCGGTGCTGGTGGCACCACTGGTGCCTGAGGCTGTTGCAGGTACGCTTCCAAAGCCGCTTCCGCCAAAGCCACTCGCTGCCGTTCCAGTGCTTGAACTGCCACCAAAGCCTGTTGCTGGTGTTGATGCACCAAAGCCGCTGGTGGAACCGAAGCCTCCTGTTGCAGGTGCGCCAAATGCTGAAGCCCCTGACGAAAATCCTGTTGTTGGTGTTGTTGCGCCATTGCCAAATCCTCCAGTAGTTGGTGCGCTGGGAGTGTAGGATGTTCCTGCGCCTGCGGGGAACTGCATGGTGGGTCCGGCCGCTCCGCCTAGTTTTTCTTGTGTACGGCCATATGCACTGATACCAATCACAGCACCCATGGCAATGTGGAATAGTCCTGCACCTTGTAGAGTCAAAGGTTGCCATTGACTGGACACATTACCGTGACTGACCATTTGTAGCAAACTCCACATCACAGGGAATCCCACAAAGTCCATGGTACAGACCAACATGTACATCCAACCCATCATTGGACGCCATTTTGAATTCATCCAATCTTCTTTTTTCTTTTCGCTTGCGCTGATTTCTTGTTCGTCTGCCATTTAATTGCCTCTTTTTGAATATTTATTTTGAATTCTTATATGCTTAGTAGCTCAATACAACTATTCCGGACCCGCCCTGGCCACCGCCCACTGAGTTGGCTGAAACAGCACCCCCGGCTTGTCCGCCGTTGCCTCTGTTGGCAGTCCCGGCAGCACCGCCATTTTGTGTACCACTATTTGCGCCAGCGCCACCTACTCCATAAGTTACACTACTGCCTGTAATACTTGATGCCAGGCCAGCACCGCCAGCACCACCTGTAGTTCCAGAGTTAGCACTACCAGCTGTGGTGGCACCGCCACCACCTTTGCCGCCAGAACCGCCGCCAGAACCTGTTCCACCTGTGGCTGCGGTTGTGTTAGATACCTGCGCGGCGCCAACTGCACCACCTGTACGACTGCCTTGTCCAGCACCACCACCTAGAGAAATTATTGTATCAAATACACTATTGTTACCAACTGATCCTGGATTGTTGGCTCGAGCGTTGGCACCACCTGCGCCACCATCGCCTACTGTGACTGTATAACTTTGACCTGGAACAACTGAATAAGTTCCAGCCAACACCATACCGGCACCTCCACCTCCACCGCCGGCATTGTCGTAACCGTTGCCTGCGCCTCCACCACCGGCCACCACAAGATATTGTACAGAGGTAACTCCTGCTGGAGCAGTCCAACTAGTTGTCCCTACAGTGGTAAACAATTCTATGGCACTGGCAATAGCACCACTGCTAGAGTTCATAGAAATACCACTACCTATTGTAATCCCGGATCCGATATATATTGCCATTTAATTGCCTCTTTTTATAATTAGAAAAATAGGAACACGCCCTGTGCTGACAACAATATGCCCAGTCCAGCAACAAAGAAACTGCCCCAGAACATACTGGTACTGACAGCCAAAATACTTGCTGACAGCACAACAATGCTCAATTGATACAGCGTACTGGCATAACCAATCCAAGGGCTACGCTTCTTGGCTTCGTCACGCTCGGCTTCCAACTGTTTGGCTTTGGCCATTAATTCTCGCTTGCCTTCGCCAGTGGCTGGTTCGCTTTCGTAGCGAGCAATTTTAGCTTCTAACTTGGCAATCTTCTCTGCATCCTTGCGATAAACAGCATCATCCAATGACTGTTCTGCTAGAGTTTGCTTGATTGATTTTGCTTGATAGAAAGCCCAGACATTGTTGGCTTTGATGGTATTGTTCAAGGTCAAGCTACTCAATGATCCACCGTACCATGAATTAACTGCAAGTAATAGCGCAAACACACTAATAACCATACCTGCTTTGTCTTTGAGTTTTGCTTCACGCTCTGACCGTGATCCCGCAGGTGGTTTGACTGCATTGGGATCTTTAGGTTGTTTGGTAATTAGATTTAATACTGAATCTATCAATGCCATTTTCTGCTCCTTTTTATTCTTTTAATTGATTTTATTGAATAGTTCTTTTTGAATATTGTACCATTCAATCCACCCGTCTACTTTGACAGCGCATTCATAATAGGTTTCGTAGTTCAAGCTCACGGTTTTGGACACATCACTGAGCTTGGCACCAGGTTCCAGCTTTTGTAGCGCCGGACATGCTTGCATGGTCACAGCGCCGGGACTGTCGGGAAATTTCACAGTCACTGGCACAGTTGTTGTAGAACATGCTGTGATCAACAGTGCTGTTGCAATGATTAAAAACTGTTTCATTTGGGTGCCTCTGCAGAATCATTGTGTGCTTTGATAAAAGCGTCGGGTATCACGCACTGACTGTCGTACTTGGCAACTTCGCGATCAATGTACTGTCTGACAATCTGACCTTTTTCATGTATGACCTTGGTCTTGGTCACTACTTTTGTGTTTATCTGTACACTGGCTTGTTTGGACTGCTCTTCAACGGCCGCTACCTTGGCTTCTACTTCGGCTGTTCGAGCTCTCCAGACCATTTCTACACCATATCCACCCAGCAGATAACAGCCCAGACACAGCACAGCAACACCAGCCAATTCAATGGGCAAGCGCCAGACTTGAAACAGGGGGTTTGGAATCCATTTTACCAATTTGCTGGCTATATAACAGGCCAACCCTGCACCTGTCAGCACATAGTATACAAACACCAAAATACTGTCAGGAATCAATGATAACATAGTTTGAAATTGCCACATAAGTTATTTACTTATTATCGAATTTATTACAGTTTCCGCAAACATTTTAAATGTAGCAGGACCCGAATGTCGACCATCTCTGCCGTAGTCGATGGCTATGTATTCGGGTATGTAGTTGATGCCCAGCAGGTCAAGTTTGCGATAAATGTATTCGCACTCGTCGGCATCAGCAAACTGCGGCACAAAAGCATGTACAATTCTATTGGTGCCGCGGGCTTGTTCCACCGCGGTGACAAATTCAATCAGCTTGTTGGCGCCATTTAAATCCAGCAGTAGATCAGGATTAAAATGCAACTGTGCAGATTCGCCGGGATTGGTCATGGCAGATATTTCAGCGTAGTAAAGATCTGCAGTCACTGCTTGCTGTATGGCAGTATCTAATCGAGTAAAATCTTCAAAAGATTTAATTTCTGGCCACGCAGGTTCTTTAATGGTGGCATAAAGATTTATCAATTCTTGATGCTTTGCTTCAATCAATGACAATTCACTGCGAGCAATAAAACTCCATTGAATCACCAGATCACTGTTGACTAGTTCTTCAAACAACAATTGGC